>Ga0265316_10000050_pt1 | contig 127118 bp, 113 predicted proteins | sample 4522metaG_FD_202092 | JGI IMG/M metagenome (GOLD analysis project Ga0265316, IMG submission 202092) | Rhizosphere microbial communities from Carex aquatilis grown in University of Washington, Seatle, WA, United States - 4-5-22 metaG | ecosystem: Host-associated > Plants > Roots > Rhizosphere... | reverse complement strand
AGGTCGGCCCGCCTCATCGGGACTGAGACACTGCCCGGACCTCCACGGAGGGCTGCAGTAACGAATATTGGGCAATGAGCGAAAGCTTGACCCAGCGACGCCGCGTGTGGGAGGAAGTCCTTCGGGACGTAAACCACTTTTAAGCTTAAGAAAGACCGCCGCAAGGCGGTTTGATCTATGCTAGAAAAAGTCACGGCTAACTCTGTGCCAGCAGCCGCGGTAAGACAGAGGTGGCGAGCGTTGTTCGGTGTCACTGGGCTTAAAGCGTGTGTAGGCGGCCAGATAAGCGCGTTGTGAAATCCCCCGGCTTAACCGGGGAACTGCTTCGCGAACTGTCTGGCTTGAGGCAGGTATGGGTGCGGGGAACTGTTGGTGGAGCGGTGGAATGCGTAGATATCAACAGGAACGCCGGTGGTGAAGACGCTGCACTGGGCCTGATCTGACGCTGAGACACGAAAGCGTGGGGATAAAACGGGATTAGATACCCCGGTATTCCACGCCCTAAACGATGTCTACTAGGCTGGGGAGGTTCTGACGCCGCCCTGGCCGAAGCAAAAGTGTTAAGTAGACCGCCTGGGGAGTACGGTCGCAAGGCTAAAACTCAAAGGAATTGACGGGGGCTCACACAAGCGGTGGAGCATGTGGATCAATTCGAAGCAACGCGAAGAACCTTACCTGGGTTTGACATGGTTGGATGCGTTACCTGAAAAGGCTAACGCTACCCGCAAGGGTGAAACTTCCACAGGTGCTGCATGGCTGTCGTCAGCTCGTGTCGTGAGATGTCGGGTTAAGTCCTTTAACGAGCGAAACCCTTGCCGTTAGTTGCCAGCGGGTCATGCCGGGAACTCTAACGGGACTGCCGGTGTTAAACCGGAGGAAGGTGGGGATGACGTCAAGTCATCATGGCCTTTATGCCCAGGGCCTCACACGTGCTACAATGGCGAGCACAAAGCGACGCAAGACCGCAAGGTGGAGCAAATCGCATAAAAGTCGCCTCAGTACAGATTGCAGGCTGGCAACTCGCCTGCATGAAGTTGGAATCGCTAGTAATCGTGAATCAGCTACGTCACGGTGAATGTGTTCCTGAGCCTTGTACACACCGCCCGTCAAGTCATGGGAGTCGTAAGTACCCGAAACCGTGTTGTCAACCGCAAGGAGACGCATGTCTACGGTAAGTGCGATGACTGGGACTAAGTCGTAACAAGGTAGCCGTAGGGGAACCTGCGGCTGGATCACCTCCTTTCTAAAGGATATATTTAGACCTTGCCCTTATGGGGCGAGTGTATTAGTCAGACATTTTCGTTGCTGTTGGCTTGCTGTTATACTTGAAAAGATAAGCCCCGTGTGACCCACGGGGCTTTTTTTGTTTTTATGACCCATCCTTCGATGCGCTACGCTTACTCAGGACAGGCAGGGCCTTTCTTCTTTTGTTGCCCCAACTATCTGGCTCCCCGCCAAAGACATGCGGGGATCTTCGCTTCCGTCGTCGTTTCACTATGCCGGACAGGTCGCTACGAGGGGCTTTTTTTATGGGCAGATTACACCCGTCTTCGTCTTCGACTCCTCCGAGGCAGGCAGATTTTCACAGATATTGGTTTGCCGCGTCGTTGTGGCCAATCAACATAGTTTGCCCCAGCTTTTAGACGATTTTGACTGAATGCATGGTCATCGCGGACCCTGCCGCCAAAGGCGGTGTCTGGGCTGATTTTTTAGTTATTTTACCTTGAATCGGAACTCCCAATTGGCATAATCACTCCTGTAGATGAAAATCAAATTTCCTATCAATTAACTATTGTGAGGTTTCCGAGCCATGACTATGAATCCCGCTACTCCACGTATGACCAGCAAATCGATCCGCATAACCTTATTGGCCGCAGTCGCATTCTTCTGCTCGATCCGAGGTTTGGCAGCCGCTGCGGAGCCCAATTTAGTGCCCTCAATTGAGTCGGGCCTGGCTCGCCCGGAACTTAAAGATTATCGCGGCTGGCTGAAGTTCCTGCGTTATGAAGCAGAAACGGCTATCGCCCGTCACGGCGCCGACAGCAACGATGCGCGCGAGAAAATCTCGCGGCTCAAAGACTGGTTGCATCGCATTGACGCCGACCCGAACCTACTCAGTAAACTGCGCGGCGTGCAGGAATGGGCGTATGAGTCGCCCGTCGACGGCACGGGTCAGCCGTTCAAGATTATGATTCCGACCGACTACGATGCGGCGCGGCCGGCGGCGCTATCTGTATATATGCATGGCTATTCCGGCGATCATATCAGCCATTCCACAGGCGTTCAGGCGCATACGGGGTCGTTCGAGGCTGCCGTGCTGGGGCGTTCGCGCGGCGGCTGGTACCTCGCGCTGTCGCAGGCTGACGTGCTGCAGGCGATTGACTACATCGAGGCGCACTGGCGGATAGACCCCAACCGAATCCATATAACCGGCGGCAGCATGGGCGGCGGCGGCGTATTGACTCTGGGCTCGCGTTTTCCTCACCGCTTTGCCTCGGGGCAGGTTACCTGCGGATACATTGGGCAGAATCAAATCAATAATCTTCTCACATTTCCCATCTACGCCATGCACAGCAGCGACGACCCGGTTGTGCCGCCTCTGCTTATTCGCGGCCCTCTGGCCGAGCTGCGTCGTGGCGGCGGACAGGCGATTTTTGATGAAACCAACGGCTTCGGCCATGCGGTGTGGGGGTATGCGGCGGGCAACAAGCGTTCGGGCGAATGGGCAGAGCAGCAGGTGCGGCCTGATTCGCACACAGTTCGGCATCTCGACTTCACGGCCCTGGATGGCGCGGCGATGCGCTGCTGGTGGGCAGAGATTGCCGAGTGGGGCGATGAGCCGCGGCCGGCGCATTTTGTCGCGACGGCGGGCGAGAACAATTTGCTATTTGTCGAACTCGACAATGTGGCGAGACTTCGGCTGCGTGTGACGGAGTCGCCTTTCAACTCTAAACAGCCGTTGCACGTGTCTATAAACGGCGCTGTGCCGCGAGAGATAGCGGCTCCGCTGTCTGCAGAAATTGTGATTGACGGACCGAATGCCGTTGGGGGCGAGGCGCCCGTGCGTCTGCATACGCCCGGTGGACCGATTCAGGCCTACGACGGCTCACCATTACTGATAGTTTACGGCACAGGCGGTGATGCCGCAACCAACACCGCAATGCATACTGCTGCCGAGGCGGCGAGCAAAAGCTCGAACCCCGCCTGGATAAATGACAGAGGTGAGGCTGATCCGTGCGACAAAGTGCCGCATCGCCAGAACCTTTTTGGGCGACTGGCGACCAAGCCGGATTCAGCCGTAACCGAAGCTGACATCGCACGCTGCAACCTGGTGCTAATCGGCACCGCGAGCGAGAACGCGGTCGTCGCCAAGATTGCCGAGCGCCTGCCGGTACGTCTGGCGGCAGAGAAAATCGTCTGCTCTGACGGCCTGACGCTTCCCGCTTCGCATAGTACGCTGGGGCTGCTGCATTTCAACCCGCTGGCGCCGCAGCACCTGGTTTTCTGGGTCGCCTCGACCGAGGCGGCCGGGTACCGTGCCGATGCGACGGTCCCGGCGCTGGCTTCGCCATTATTCATCGGCGCCGACCTGCTGGTGACACATTCGACCGAACAGCAGCTGGTCGCGACTCGCAGCTTCGACAGCCGATGGCGATGGAACACGGGTGGCGAGAAGTCACCGATTCTGTCGGCTCAAGTCGAGTCGCACGCTGAACTGGCCCATCGTATCGCTGCGGCGGTCAGCCGCGCGACCGGAGCCGATTTCGCAGTCGCCGGCCGGATTCCTAATCTCGGTGCGGTGCCCGTGACACCTGGTGTGACGCGTGCAGCGGATCTGGCGCTCTTGTTTTACGGACACAAGATCGATCTGGTGGAGATAAGCGGCGCCGACCTTCTGGAGGCACAGAACCGCCTGGCAAAGTTGCCGGAAGATTCTCGCGACTGGGTCCGTCTGGAGCCGCAGGCAGCGGCCGGTTCGATTGAACCGACACGCACCTATCAAGTGGCCGTGCCGATGTCACTTGCCAGTGACTTTGCACGTCAGACCAAGATGTCGCCACGACTGCAATGGCCCAGCGAAACCATGGAGCTCAAGGCACTGACTCGCTACCTGTCTGGGCCCTGACTCGATCGATGAGACTATCGGAAAAGGCAGGCATGGTTTTTTAATTGCACGGCTATCAGTAATATCTATATTGCATGCTTTATGAAACAAACGGATTCTAATATAGAACACAACAGGGCCAGAGGATTAAAGTTCCTCTGCATTGCCTCGGCGGCAGTGGGATTTACGCTGACGCTGCAAATCGCATTGAACGCAAATTTCGCCGTTGAGGAAATGAATCTGAGCGGGTTTCAGCAGGGACTTCTGGAGATGTTCCGCGAGAGCTGCGGGATTTTCGCGCTGGGGATTCTGGCACTTCTGGCAGGGCTGGCCGAGCCGCTTATCGGGGCGGCTGTACTTATTTTTCTTGCTGTGGGGCTTGGCAGCTACTGTTTCGTCCACAACTATTTTTGGCTGATAATAGCGAGCTTGGTCTGGAGTCAGGGGCTTCACGTCTGGATGCCTCTTCCAAATTCGATGGGGCTTGCGCTGGCTGAGCCGGGCCGCGAGGGTAGGCGCATCGGCCAGATTCAGGCGGCTGGAGCCGCCGGTTCCGGTTTTGGACTTGTTTGTGCGCTGGCGCTTAACACTGCGGGAGTTGCGATTCGGCCCTTATATATTGTGGCCGGTTCGGCGGCACTGATTGCCTCAGCGGCGTGTCTGTATATCCCGCGCCAAATCCGAACCGAAAAACCCAGACTGATAATCAGACGCAAGTACGGTCTTTACTACCTGCTGAACTTTCTCGAAGGGTGGCGGAAACAAATATTTCTCGCGTTTGCGGGGTTTTTATTGGTCAAGGTTTATGGCACTCCCCTGTCAACGATGCTGATAATGTGGATTGTCGTGCAGGCGGTCGGGTGGTTCAGCTCGCCCGTTGTGGGCCGGCTTATCGACCGCATCGGCGAACGCAAGATACTCGTTTTCTATTACTCCTTTATGACAGTTTGCTTTCTCGGTTATGCTTTCATAAGGAGTAAATACATTCTTTACGGCGTTTTCCTGCTGGACAGCTCTTTCTTTGTTTTCGCGATGGCGCTGACGACGTATATCGGCAGGTTGGCGCCCGCCAACGAAAAGACAATGACGCTCAGTATGGGTGTTGCGATGAATCATGTGGCGGCGGTTACGATGCCTCTTGTTGGCGGAATAGCGTGGAAATATCTCGGGTTTAAATGGACATTCCTGATTGGCTCCGCAGCCGCTGCTGCCAGTATTCTGGCGGCGATGAGAGTTCCTGACCGCGTCAGGCACGCAATCGAGGGCATGCCGGTGAGCGCTACCCCTCTTGCCGGCGGAGAACCTGATTAAAATAGAAATGGCCAGGGAAAAGGCAGAAGACAGGGAAATGTCCAATAACCAATAATAAATAACCAATGATGAAGTAAATTACGCCCGAAGCGGGCGTTCATTGGGTAACCCCGCCACTTGCCTACGGCGAAGATGGCGGGGCTAAATACGGATGAGGAAGCGTCGCCGTCGATAAATACCTCCCGTAAGGGACGCCTAATGGCGGGCGACGGCTAAACACTGATGGGGTGGTTTTTTTATCGTTGCGCGGATATAATAGCGGTTCTTTGAGACGCTATTTTTATATCGAGGCGTGGTATATAAAACGGAAAGAACACGAATAGCACGTTTATGGGGTTGATAAATGGAGCAGAGGAAAAGGATAAGAGAACGGCTGGAAAGCAAATCCGGGTTTTTAGTGGTAGCGGAGCTTACGGGCGGGGCGAATTTCGACTTTGGGCCGATAGGGAAGTTTTTGTCGGCTTACAAAAAGGCGGGGCCTGAGTCGATACCGGCGGGGTTCGATTTCGCGGGGATAATGCTGCCGCAGAATCCGGGCGGGGTGGCGAATATCGACCCGGGGCACGCGATTGATAAGCTGAACGCGGAAGGGCTGCTGGGCGATTTGGATTGTGTGCCGCATATTTCGTGCAAGGACCAGAACGCCAATTCGCTTGTCAGCACGCTTGTGGCGATGAGGGATTCGGGCGTTGAGAGCTTGCTGATTCTTACGGGCGATAAGCCGATTGCCGCGACGGGGGTTTTCGACGTCGATTCGATTGGACTGATGCAGGTCATCAGGGACATGAATAACGAGGGGTATCTGAAGGCCAAGCCCCAAGACCTGAATAAGGTGCACCAGTTTTTCCCGGGTGCGGCGGTGTCGCCATTCAAATACACAGAGCAATCGCAGATGCAGCAATATTACAAGATGGAGAAGAAGATTGCGTGCGGGGCGAAATTTTTGATTACGCAGGTCGGCTGGGACTGGAAGAAGTCGCAGGAGCTGTTCAAATACTTAGAGAATCATAAAATAAATATCCCGGTATTCGGCAATGTTTTCCTTTTAAGCTCGACGACGGCGGCACCGAGGTTGATGCACGACGCGAAGCTGACGGGGTGTTTTGTGAGCGATGAGTTCCTGGCGAAGCTGTATTCGGAGAATTTGTCGCAGCATATCGAGCGGGCGGCGGAGCAGGTGGCGATGTATAAGGCGATTGGCGCGGCGGGGGTGGATATCGGGGGCGTGAGTAATTTCGAGACGTTCGCGGGGATTTTGAAGCGGGCGGCGGAGATTGGCGACGGGTGGGGACAATACAAGGACAACCTTTATTGGCCTGCGAAAAAGGCGTTTTATCTTTATGATGACAGCGGCCGGGAGAGGACTTTGTCGAAGCCGAAGGCGACGGCGCATCACAAGTTTTTCAACTTTATGCACAGAGCGATTTTAAATCCTGATTATAGCGGGTTTAAGATGTTCAAGGGCACGATGGCTGCACTGGGGATGGAGAAGGGCGAAGGGGCGATGTATAAATTGTTCCACGCGAATGAGAGCGCGTTTAAGTATTTGATATTTGACTGCGAGGGGTGCGGGGACTGTTATTTGCCTGAGAATTTCGGGCTTTGCACGATGGGGGGATGCGAAAAGGGTCTTGCGAACGCGCCGTGCGGGGACGCAACGGCTGATGGCAAATGCGGGAATAACCTGGAGCGAGTTTGCATCGGGGAATTAATTTACGAAGCAGCGGCCTCTGAAGAATTCGGCATTACGAAACTCAAACGAACAATCAATAAGCCGAGGATAAAGGCACTTGATAATACAGCGTCGATTTTGAATTATTTGTTTGGGAGGGACCATACGATGGCCAACGCGCTGATTTCGATTGGCGAATCGGTTCACGCCTCGATACCGAAGACGGGGCAGATAATGAAACAATTAGCGGAATTAGGGCCTGATGCATATACCAAGCCGAGCGGGCCGCTGAATTATATCAGGGCGCTGATTGAATCGCAGGCGAATGACGGGGCGGATTATATCGCGGTGAACGTTGATGCGTTCGGCGAGGACGATCCGCAGACGTCGGTCAATATGATGCGCGAATATGTGAAGTTGGTGCGCAAGTGGAGCAATGGTGTACCCATCTGTATCGACAGCGGCAACAATGACGTGCTCGTCGCGGCGTTGAAGGAGTGGTATAACACAAATGAGGTGGTGAGGCAGCCATTAGTTAACTCGGTGAAGATTTACACGATGGAGAAATTTTTCCCGCTGAAGAGGGATTACGATTACGCGTTCATCGGGTTATTGATGACGGAGGATAAGCCGACGGGGCCGGGCGGGTCACATTCGATGGAAGAATTGTATTCGCTGGCGAAGCGGATTTACGAGAAGGCGGTGGGGCAGTATGGTTTTAAGCCGGAGGAGATTTTCTTCGATTCGACGGTTTTCCCGCTGGCGATAGATATGCCGATGGAAACGGGGGTGCCGGGATATACTTACCGAGCATTCGAGGCGATTAAGAAGATAAAGGGCGATTCGGCGATGAAGGGCGTGCATTGCTCGCTGGGCATCAGCAATTCGGTTCGCGATTTGCCTGGGCGAAGGATTGGCGTTTGCAGGGCATACGTGGCGAAAGCGATGGAATACGGACTTGACGCGGGGATAGTAAACGTGGCCCATCACTATGGGCGAGTGCCTGCGGACCCGGATTTGGTTACGCTGGTGGATGCATTTGCGAAGATGGACGGCTCGGCGGAGGCGACTAATAAGTCGATGATGCTGATGGGCAAGTTCTGCCAGGAGAATCGCAAAGCCAGCGTATAGCGGGTAGCGGATAGTTTAGAAGAAATAAGGCCGTATTCGGCAGGGTGGGAGATTTTGGCGATGGTAGTCGTTGACCTTGCAAAAAGGGGTCTGGGCGGCTATTATTGGCAGAATGTCCGCAAAATCCCAGAAAAAAGACGCGGCGGCCAAATCGGTCGCGGTCAACAAAAAGGCATGGCATAACTTCGAGATAGAAGACAAGTTCGAAGCAGGGATGGAGCTTTTGGGCAGCGAGGTGAAGTCGCTTCGCACGGGGCAGGCGGACCTGAGCGGGTCATACGCGAGAATCGTCAACGGCGAATGCTGGCTGTTTGGCGCGAAAATATCGCAATACCAGATAAGGGGCTTAGCCGGTCACACCCCGACGCGAAAGAGAAAACTGCTGATGCACAAGCAGGAGATTCGTAAGATTTACACCAAACTCGAACAGCGCGGCTATACGCTTGTGCCTTTGCGGATATATTTCAATGAAAAGGGTTTGGCGAAAACGGAAGTTGCGCTTGCGCGGGGCAAAAGGCAATATGACAAACGCCAGGCGATAGCTGAACGCGAACAGAAAAGGGACATTGATAAGAGGATGAAGAAATACCGTTAAAGAGTTTTTAGTTTTAAGTGTTGAGTTTTGAGTTAGCAACCGCTCAAAAACCTTTTGTTTTTTTAGCAGTAAAGAATGGAGCGAAAAATGGCAGAAGAAAAAAAGGACGAAAAGAAGATATTTATCGATGAGGACTGGAAGCAGCAGGCCAAGAAGGAAAAAGAAGTGCTGGCGGCGGATGAGGATGCGCAGAAGCAGGAAGCCGAAGAGGGCGAACACAGGGAACTGCCTGAAGGGGATTTTGCGGCTTTGGTGAGCATGCTTTTCACTCAGACGCTCTTTTCGCTTGGGTTTCTCCAGGTGAAGGGACAGGAGAAACGTGCGCCGGACCTTGCGCTTGCCAAGTATAATATCGATATGCTGGGGACGCTCGAAGCGAAGACCAAGGGCAATCTTAACGAGGAGGAGCAGCAGGCAATAACGAGCGCGCTTGGCGAGCTTCGTATGGTTTACGTCAAGGTCGCAAGTCAAACCGGAAATTAACGAATAAAAGTCGCAAAGGGACATTCGTGACCGTATTGGAACAAATAATTGCGGACAAGAGGAAAGAAGTCGAAAAGCGAAAAAGGCAGCGGCCTATAGAGGAGCTGAAAGAGCAGCTTTCTATCTTGGACAAGTGCCGGAATTTTTATAAGGCCGTGACGAAGACGAATAAGAGAGGGCTGAATGTTATCGCGGAGATAAAAAAGGCGTCGCCGTCGGCGGGGGTGATATGCAAGGATTTTGCGCCGGTGACAATAGCAAAGGCATACGCGAAATGCGGGGCGGACGCCATAAGCGTTTTGACGGACGAGAAGTATTTTCAGGGCAAACTCGAATATATCGACCAGGTGAAGCACGCGGTGGATTTGCCGATTTTGCGCAAGGATTTTATTATCGATATCTGGCAGGTTTATGAGTCGCGGGTGGCGGGGGCGGACGCGATACTGCTGATAGCGGAGGCGATGAAGCCGGCGGAACTTGCGGACTTGATGATAGTCGCGGCGGAGCTGACGCTGACGGTGCTGCTGGAAATTCACGACGCGGATTCGCTTTTGAGCGTGCGGAGCATGGTCGGCTTTCCGAGAAAGGGCTACAGTGTTCTGGGGATAAACAACCGGGACCTGGCGACGATGCAGGTGGATTTGAATACAACGCTGCGTCTTGCGGACCTGCTGGACAACAAGGTCGATTTGGTGGCGGAAAGCGGAATCAAGACGAGGGCCGACGTTGAAAAATTGAAATCGGCGGGCATAAGCGCGGTGCTGGTAGGCCAGACGCTTTGCGAAAGCAACGATATAAAAGCGAAATTCAAAGAGCTGTTTGATTAAAAAGTTTTGCCACGAAGACACTAAGACACCAAAAAAACAGTAAAAAGTAAAAATAAAAAAGTAAAAAGAAAAAATTTGGGGTTTTGTGTTGTAGCGGGAAGATGGATATTAAGGGCGACAAAATGGCGGCGGATACACAGGGACGGGGTTTGCCGTATCGGGGCGAGGTGGTTTATATCTATGCTTATGACATAGCATACGATATCAAGAATGAGCCGGTGGAGAGGATTTTGAACCAGCCGACAAAGGATTATCTTATCAGTCCCAGCAAGCGGATACCGAAGCAGATGTTTTTCTATCGGCCTCGTGTTGCGGAATTTGCGGCGGAGAAACGCACGCTTGATAATGGCAAATCGGTTGAAATAAGGAAAAGTGTTAAAATTTTCGGCGTTGGAGCGATGACGGTGCAGGTTCGAGTGCCTTTCGAGGTTAACCGGCTGGAGGACCTTGTTGACTATCACGATTTGGAATTTGCTCAGCGAGGCCTTGATGATGAGGTTAGCGAGTTCGCGGAAAAGGTATTGAAAGACCTTGAGCCGTATTGTGTCAGGCCTGTGGGTACATTAACGCAGGCGGAGGCATATACAGTTTTTTGCTTAGCGGGGCTGCCCGGCGTGGAAGGCGGGGTTATTCGTGCGGAGGACTGGCTGAAGGCCAACCGAAGACGCGTGGCGTCGTTGCTTATGCAGGAAGAAGACGACGAAGTTCTCTCGGAGCAGGAGGTCAATGAATCGACGGAATTATATCTGAGTTATTACGGGGACGACGTTGTTGTGGTTGACTGGGATTCGGCGGTTGTGGTGGGTCAGCAGGATTCCTTAGATGACGTTCTGCACATAATGGAGCTTGCAAACGTGCAGTTGGTCGAGCTTGCGGCTTATGATAAGACGCTGGATGAGGCGCTTCAATTTGCTTACAGCGATATGAATAAAGAGGCGGCCGGTTCCACTCGCAAAATGCTGCATAATCTGCGAGAGCTTCGTATCGACCTTGCGAGAATAAGTGATGAATTATCGAACATAACGAAATTTTTCGGCGACTGGCACCTGGCCAAGACGCACAGGAGTTTGGCGGACAGGTTTCATTTGGGCGACTGGCAGCGCGTCATCGGTGAAAAAACCAGGACCTTAGACGGCCTCTACCAGATTCTGCTTCAAAACAGGTTCAACATGTGGATGTTTGTGCTTGAGGTAACAATTGTGCTGCTTTTTATAATTGACCTTATCGTGCTTTTGGTCAAGTGAGTATTTAAACCGATTTAATAAGGACGAATAAAATGGCAATAGCTCTTTACTTAGTGTTCGGATTGATTGCGGGGGTTCTGAGCGGGCTTTTAGGTATCGGGGGCGGAATTTTTATTATACCTGCGTTGGTTTTTCTGCTGGGTTTTTCACAGCAAACGGCACAGGGAACGACACTGGCGATGATGGTTCCGCCTATTGGCCTATTGGCGGCGTGGGCGTATTACAAGGCGGGCTTTGTGGATATCAAGGTTGCGGGGCTGATGTGCGTCGGGTTTTTCGTAGGCGGGTTCTTCGGTGCTAAATTCGCGACTGCCGTTTCCGGGGTAACGCTTTCGAGGGTTTTCGGCGCGGCGATGCTGGTGATTTCAATCAAATTTATCCTGGCGAAATGACTTTTCCGGCAGCGATAACCACCGTAAATATTAGACACGGATTAACACGGATTTACACTGTTTTTTTATTAACGGCTTTTACTTTTTTTGTTCTTTTTTTTCGGGGGGTTTGAGAAGTAAAATTCTGCCATCCTTTACCAGCCAGTCGCCTCTTGCCGTGGCTACATAAACAGGATATCCGTAAAGACGGTTGAGGTACACGTGTATTTCTGAAGGGACGTCGGCCACTGGGTAACTAACGTAAAGCGCTTCCTTTCCGGCATTGTTGCTGTCAGCGGGTAGCGGTATGGTCAGGCAGGATTTATAAAGCTGGGTTACAGACAGGACGTTATTGCCGTCAGGAGAGACCTTAACCCGGCTGTGTCCTCCGACGATGATTGCATTTTCCTTTGTGGCCGCGAGGGCATATACCAGCCAGTCGCTTGAGTCGATGTCCTCCATTACAGCGGTGTTGTAAGCCCGGGCGCAATCCTTCGGTGCGGCCCGCACTGCGTTTTGCCTGGCGCGGAACATCGCTATTTCTGTTTTCGATAAAGGCATAAGATTATCCTTTGTAACCGTACCCTTGCCCTTAACGTCAAGCAGCACGTCATAAATGACGTTAATATCTTCGGCGTTTTGTCTGATAAATCGCGTCAGGGTTTTTGTGCCATCTTTGACGACAATCCAGCCGGAAAGTTCGCCTGGTTTTATGGGGCCGACCTCTTGTAACAGCATACGCGAGGCCTTTGCGGCGACGTTATCCTGCAAATACAATTCTTCGCCGAGGCGTTCGGCTTTGAACACTTCACGGGATTCGGCATCGGACAATTTAGCCTTTTCAGCTTTTACTGCCACGTATGTCTTTTGGCATCCGCCCGCAAAAACAATCGCCATCGCAAAGAAAGTTATGTATCTCATATATAACACCTGATTTATCAATTCTTATTTTTTTCGGCCTGATTTTGCTGCTGTTTGGAATCGTCGAGAAAGTCATTGAGGACCACAAGCGATTCCTCAGGGCGTTCAAGATGAACGAGGTGGCCTGCGCCTTTTATGTGAACGATTTTGATATTGGGCATCGCGCTTACGGCATCTATTTCCATTTTACGTACGGCGTCATTGGCGTCGGCTTTTAGAATCAGCGTGGGGACAGTTATTTTAGGCAGATAGGGCTTGAGAGGCGGAATCGTCAGGACGCTATCTATAATCTGGGGTTTCATTTGCATTTTTGAGTCAGCCCAGCGGCCTCGTGCCGCTTCTGAGATGGCGGGGTGCCTTTGGGCGACCACTTTTATCAGGTCTTCTTTGCGGAGGCCTTTAAGATATTTCATATCTCCCGTGAACGAGCTTCTGGCCCGGTTCATATCTTCAAACAGCGGTTTGACCAGTCCGGGCGGGTCTATAAGAACGACTTTTTTCGGGATATCCGGGTATTGAGCGGCCACGATTGCAGCGATGCTTCCTCCGAGGGAGTGTCCAATAATGACAGGTTTTGAGAGTTTCAGGGCTTTTATCAGGCCGACAATATCTGCGACGTTGTCGTTTATATCATAACCTGTTGCCGGCGCATCGGATAAGCCGTGGCCGCGCAAATCGTACATTATGACGTCATACTTTTTTTCCATAGCCAGCGCCAAATCTGTCCAGCACAGGCCGTTATCGGTATAGCCGTGCGAGAGCACCATCGGAGGCAAGGACCCGTTGCCTGTTCGATAATAGTGCAGGGTTATCCCATTGGCCTTAACATCGCCGCTGGTCCATCCATCAGGGAGTTTGACAGCATTTGTATCCGCTGATTGACTATAACAGGATGAGGCAAAGCAAAAAATCGATGTCAGACAAATAACAAGTTTCCAACGGGTCATATCAACTCTCCTTGATTTTCATATAAACACTTATTGATTCCGGTTCGTTAGCGTTCCTGTTTTTTTTGTATTTTAGCCCATTCGTCGCGGAGGGAAACGGTGCGGTTGAAGGTGAGTATGCCATTGACGGTGTCGGGGTCAACGCAGAAATAGCCCAGTCGTTCAAACTGATAGCGGGCAAGGGGCTTTGCATCCTTCAAGGCCGGCTCGACAAAACAATTTCTCAGGGTTTCGAGCGATTTGGGATTCAGGTTCGCTGTTAAATCCTTGCCTTCGGGAACATCATCGGGATTTTCTTTGGTGAAAAGATTTTCATACAATCGGACTTCGGCTGGAATGGCATCTTTTGCGGAGACCCAGTGAATTGTCGATTTTACTTTTCTGCCATCGGGTGCGTCGCCGCCTCTTGTGGCGGGGTCGTAGGTGCAATGTAATTCGATGATGTTGCCTGCATTATCTTTTACGGCGTTTGTGCATTTTATGAAATAGGCGTAGCGGAGGCGGACTTCTTTGCCGGGGCTTAAGCGATAGAATTTGGGGGGCGGGGTTTCAAAAAAGTCGTCCCGCTCGATATAAAGCTCTTTTGAGAAAGGCACTTTTCGTGTGCCGGCTGACGGGTCTTCGGGATTATTTATAGCATCCAACTGGTCAACCTGCCCTTCGGGATAGTTATCGATAATCACCTTCAGGGGCCGTAAGACCGCCATAACGCGTGCGCTGCTTTTATTGAGGTCTTCGCGGACGCAGTGTTCGAGCAGCGCGACATCAATGGTGCTGTAAAATTTGTTGACGCCGATGGTGGCGCAGAAATTGCGAATCGCTTCGGGGGTGTAGCCCTTTCGGCGAAGGCCAGCGAGAGTGGGCAGGCGAGGGTCGTCGAAATCGCGGACGTGGCCTCCACGGACGAGGTCGATGAGTTTGCGTTTTGACATAACCGTGTAAGTGAGATTTAGGCGTGCGAATTCGATTTGGCGCGGGTGATTGATTTTTTTGCCCCAGGGGCCTGAGCCATCGTCGGTGCGTCCTTCGTTTACCGCGTCGATGAACCAGTCATATAGCGGGCGATGATTTTCATATTCCAAACTGCACAAGCTGTGGGTGATGCCCTCTATAGAATCCTCGAAGCCGTGCGCCCAGTCGTACATCGGGTAAATGCACCACTTATTGGCCTGGCGATGGTGCTCGGTGTGCAGGATGCGATACATAATGGGGTCGCGCATATTGAGATTGGGGTGCGCCATATCGATTTTGGCGCGGAGCGTTTTTACGCCATCGGGGAATTCGCCGTTTTTCATCCGGGTAAATAAATCGAGATTTTCCTCAATGGGTCTGTCGCGATAGGGGCTGTTTTTACCCGGGGCGGTAAGTGTGCCTCGATGCGCACTGACCTGGTCGCCGGTGAGGTCGCAGACGTACGCGTTGCCTTTTTTAATCAGTTCGACGGCCCATTCGTACATATTGCTGAAGTAATCGCTGGCGAAGAATAATCGCCCATCCCATTTTGCGCCGAGCCAGCGGACATCCTCGATGATGGCGTCAACGAATTCCTGCTCTTCCTTTGCGGGGTTTGTGTCGTCGAAGCGGAGATTGAACATTCCGCCGAATTCCTCGGCGATGCCGTAATCAATCCAGACGGCCTTTGCGTGGCCTATATGAAGATAGGCGTTCGGTTCGGGAGGGAAACGTGTGCAGACGGTTTTGCCTTCAAATCGGCCGCCCGGGGCGATATCCTCAGTAACCATATCTCGTATGAAATCTCGCCTGATTTCTTTCTCACCTTCATTGCCATTGTTTTTTTTGGTGTCGTTATTATTCATTTATATACCGCTTAAAAGTAGGGTGTTTGATATGGCTGTTATTTCTCAGCGTTCTTGAAAAAAGTTTTCAGGGCATCCGATAATTCCGGAACCCTGTTTTGGACTATGTCCCACAAAATGTTATTATCTATTCCGAAGTAATCGTGCGCCAGGATGTCGCGCAAGCCGGCAATTTTGCGCCAATCCACGTCCGATATTGCCATTCTCGTTGGTTTTGAGATGTGCTTTGCCGCCTCGCCTATAATCTCAAGATTGCGAACAATGGCATCGTATGTCTTCTCATCTCGCAGGAGTTTTGTCTTTGTTAATCCGGCAGTGAAGCTCATTATCTTATGACAGCTTTCGGCAATGTCTCGAAGATACATTGTTTCGTCACGCGACATTTATCTTCTCCTGCTCAATAGCCTTGCGAATCTCCGGGCGAATCGCCTTATCCGTGACTAAGTCAACACCCGCGCCAAGCAGGTCCTCGAGGTAAAATTTCAGGTCCATAAAAAGGTCGAAAGTGGCTTTGTCTTTGAATTCCACTATGACGTCCACGTCACTTGTGCGCGTGGCCTGGTTTCTCGCGATCGAACCGAAGACAGAAAGCCCTTTAACAGCGAACTTTCGGCGAATGACCCGGATATTTTTCCTGAGTTTGCTTAAAACTATCTTTCTGCTCATAATTTGCTCCTACTATTTGGCTGCGTATGAATAATCTATCAGTTTACGAGCTTGCTGTCCAGTTTCGCTAATTTGGTTTTGGGGTCCCGGAATCGGGTTGCATAAGAGGTTCGAACAGAATAAACTTGGGCAAGTATAAAAGAGGTTATTGGGAACAGCCGGGGAATTATTATGGATAGAATTGACAGACGGACTTTTCTGAAAGCCACCACGGCTGCCGGGGGCGCGATAATCGCTGCGCCGGTGTTGTTCGACGGCTGGCTGACCTTTGCGGGGACCGAAAAGGCAGGGTATTTTGAGAAGGAATTCGGCATTACCGACGATTTGTGCAAAAAAGTGCTTGGCAACGCATTATCGAAGGGCGGGGATTTCGCGGACCTTTACTTCGAGCATACCATATCGAATTCGTTGGGGCTGGAAGACAAGAAGGTTGACCGGGCATATACATCGGTCAATCTCGGCGTGGGTATCCGCACGGTCAAGGGCGACCAGGTGGGGTTCGGATTTACGCAGGAGCTGACAGAAAAGTCAATGATGGCAGCGGCGGCGATGGCTGCGACGATTGCCGACGGTTCAGCGACCACGGTGGCAGGTAAATTTGCGGTTGCCAATAAAAGCGACTACTACCCTCTGACGGGCACTAAGCCCGCTCCATTGGCTCCACGACTTTTACTTGTTGAATCAACCGCGGGCAAATGCTTCGCCCGCTCCAATTACGTTATCAAGACAATCGCCCGTTTCAGCGACGCGAGAAAACGAATAATGATTGTTACGAGCGACGGGGTCAAGGCGGAAGATTTGCTCCCGGGCAGCTCGCTATCCTGTATGGTTACGGTTGAGAAAGATGGCCGCAAAGAGCAATTTACGTTTTTTCGGGGAGGCAGGCGAGATTTTTCATATTACACGGACGATATCGCCAAGGAAGTAGCCGAAGGCGCTGTTGACGCTGCTGTAACGCTCCTCGACGCTGTAGTTGTGCCCGCCGGCGAGATACCCGTTGTTTTTGCGCCGGGTTCGCCGGGTGTTTTATTTCACGAGGCAGTCGGTCACGGGTTCGAGGCGGACTTCAACCGCAAGAAGACGTCGATTTACAGCACGATGATGGGGCAGAAAGTCGCTGAGCCGATGGTGACGGTTGTTGACGACGGGACGTGGCCTAACGCACGCGGCTCGATAAATTTTGACGACGAGGGCACGCCGAGCCAGAAAACGGCGATTGTTGAAAACGGAATTTTGAAAAGCTATCTTCACGACAGGATTTCCGCCAAATATTACGGATTATCCTCCACAGGCAACGGGAGGCGGGAAAATTACGCAAATTATCCGATACCGAGAATGCGAAACACCTATATCCTGCCCGGCCCAAACAAGCCGCAGGAGATTATCGAAAGCGTCAAGAAAGGCATTTATATTGAGGACGTAAGTAACGGGCAGACGACTATCGGTCAGGGGGATTTCGCGTTTTATGTTTCGCAGGGCCGGCTGATAGAAGACGGCAAACTCGGCGCGCCAATAAAGGACGTCAACATAATGGGCAACGGCTCGAAACTGCTGCGGGACATCACGATGGTCGCAGACGACCTGAAGCTGAGCTGGAGCGGCGTGTCCACCTGCGGCAAAGATGGACAATTAGTGCCCGTAGATGCGGGAATGCCTACGGTACTGGTCCGGTCTTTAACGGTAGGCGGGACAAAAAAACAGGGAGCATAGAATGAACAAACAAATGTATGACCTGTGCAAATGGGTTTTGGATACCGCGGGCAAGGCGGGCGCGAAGGATTTGAGGGTGTCGCTTGGCAAAAGCCGGTTCGTGGAAATACAATACAGGGACAGGAAACCAGAGATAATCAAGCAGGCGACCACGGTGCAGATGGGAATGGACTTTTTTGTCGCGGGCAGATATTCTTCGCAGAATACCTGCGATTTGCGAAAAGACGCACTGAAGGAATTCATTTCAGATGCTGTTTCGACTACAAAACTTATTGCGGAGGACCCATACAGGACTTTACCCGACCCGAAGTATTACCAGGGGCAATCCGGTATCGACCTTAAAATCGCGGATGCGTCTATCGATGATTTGTCGGTAGAACAGAAACATGCAATAGTAAAGGCCGCGGAAAACGCCGCGTGGTCGGCGGGCGGGGACAAGATTGTGACGGTTGAGACAGGATTTAATGACGAGCTTGGCGAGTCGGTTACGCTTACAAGCAACGGTTTTTCGGGCTACAGCAGCTCCACAAGTTTCAGCACCGAGGTTTCGGTAAGCGTTCGCGATGAGGGCAACCGCAGGCCGGAAGCGTATGACTATGCGGAATGCCATTTCCATAAAAAACTGGCAAACCCCGAAGCTATCGGCGTTAACGCCGCACGCAAGGCGCTGGCGAAGCTCGGGGCAAAAAAAATAGCTACAGCCACGCTGCCTGTTATCATCGAGAACAGAAACGTGCATCGGGTTATAAGCGGTTTTTTTGAGGCGTTCGAGGGGCGCAACATTTATCGCAAGCAGTCGTTTCTGGCCGACAAGAAGGACCAAAAAATCGGGAGCGATAAATTCGTTCTTGTTGATGACCCGCTCATCCCGGAAGGGCAGGGGAGCCGGCTGTATGACGGCGACGGCTTCGCTGCGAAAAAACGGACTATTATCGAGGCAGGCGTCCTGAAAGATTTTTATATCGACTGGTATTACAGCAGGAAGCTGGGGCTTGAGCCGACAAGCGGCTCGACCAGCAATATGATTGTCCCGGCGGGTACTCGCTCGGTCGATGATATAATCAAAGACCTCGGCAAAGGAATCCTCGTTACCGACTTTTTAGGCGGCAATTCGAACCCGACGACGGGCGATTTCTCGGTCGGCATATTCGGGCAATATTTCGAAGACGGCAAAATCGTTCACCCCGTTTCTGAAATGAATATCGCGGACAACCACCTCAAGTTCTGGCACAAGCTGGCCGAGTGCGCCAATGACCCCTGGCTTTACAGCGACTGGCGGATGCCGAGTATGGTTTTCAGCGACGTTGTCGTCTCCGGCGTTTAGGCCGCGTCTACTTCGCTTTTTTCATTTCCGCGAAATATGAGCTACGGGCAAAGGGGGCGGAAATTACCCAGTTAAAGCCAAGGTCGGTCGCCCTTTGTTTCCACAAGTCGAATTTCTCGGGCGTGACGTATTTGATGACCTCAAGGGAATCCTTCGATGGTTTGAGATATTGCCCGATTGTCAGCCGGGTGCAGCCGACGGCCCGCAAATCTTTCAGGACCTGCTCGACTTCTTCGTCTGTCTCGCCAAGACCGAGCATAATCGACGACTTGGTCGGGAGATGGCCGTATTTGTCTTTTGCGATTTTAAGCAGGTTGAGCGAGCGTTTGTAATCGCCGCCAGCACGGGCTTTTTTATACAGCGAAGGAACGGTCTCGACGTTGTGCGCAAATACGAACGGCGTCGCCTCCGCGAGAATATCAATCGCCTCGGCTTGGCAATCGCGAAAATCAGGTGTGAGGATTTCGAATTTGACGCCGGGACATTGCCTGCGGACCTCGTTAATGCAATCGCGGAAATGAGCCGCTCCGCCATCAGGCAAATCATCGCGGTTGACGCTTGTGATTACGAGATATTGCAGGTGCAATTGTTTCGCCAGCTCCGCTATTCTTCCCGGCTCAGTGGTATCCGCCGGCTTCGGCTTGCCTTTGGCGACCGAGCAGAATTTGCAGCCACGCGTGCAGATATTGCCCAGAATCAAAACCGTGGCTGTGCCTCTCGCCCAGCACTGGCCGCGATTGGGGCAATTAGCACTCATACAGATTGTCTCAAGGCCAAGTGAACTAACAATATCGCTCGTCTTGCTATATTCGCCCGCTGTCGGCATTGGTCTTCGCAGCCAGTCGGGAAGGCGACGGATTGTGGATTGCGGATTGCGGATTGCGGATTTAAGGTGACGTTTTAGAAGTTGCGACAGGTAATCTTTAACTTGCTGCATTGAAACTTCTTTCCTTGTTTCGTTGAAGACGGAGGTCATTTTGACATTTTCAAGGCCGCAGGGGACGATTGAGTCGAAAATGCCCAAATCGTTTTGTATATTTATCGCCATCCCGTGATGTGTAATCTGTCTTGAAACGCGCACGCCGATTGAGGCGATTTTTTTATCGTTGGCCCAAAGCCCCGGAAAAACCTTTCGTCTTTCGCTTTTGACGCCGAGCTGGTCAAGAAGCTCAATTCCAATCTGCTCAAGCGTTCTGATATATTCGTTTATATCAAGGTGCAATTGTTGAAGATTAAGAATCGGGTAAAACACAATTTGCCCCGGATTATGAGCGGTTGCGCCTCCTCCCCTGCGGATATCGACGACATCAATGCCTTTGGCTGCCAATTTATTACGTTCGATAAGCAGCTTATTTGCACTTTGTCTTGCCCCCAACGTAATTACCGGCTGATGCTCGACAATCAAAACCGTATTGCCGATTTCGTTTTGCCGGTGTTGTTCAACGAGCTTATGCTGCAACTCCAGCGTTTCGCGAAAGCCCTCCAAGCCGCGGTCGCGTATTTGCAGCGGTTCGCAACGAATTTTATCTTCAAGCGTATGCATTTTATTCTTTAGCGATTGAAGTTTGAGCTGCCTGGAACATTCTTATTCCGCCGGTGTCGAGCTGCAAAACGAGTCCATTTTCGGGGTCGATACCTATGCAGTTGCCGGCAAATTTTTTCTTGTTATAAACAAGCGATACCCGTTGCCCGAGCTGAACGCTCAATCGCTGCCAATGTTTGGTAATTTCTTCTTTGTTTTGTTCCGCGATTTCAAGTGAGTTTTCAACCGATACAAGCAGCCGTTTGATAAGCGAGATTCTGTCGATTTGGCCTCCGGTTTCGATATCGATGCTTGTTGCTATTTTTCGCAATTCAGGGGGGAAATCCTGTTTGCTTTGATGGCAGTTAATGCCAATGCCGATTACGTAAGTGGTGTGTTTGCCAGCTTTTTTTGATTCGACGAGAATGCCGGTGACTTTTTTATTGTTGAGAAGGATGTCGTTGGGCCATTTGATTTTCGCTTCGGCTTTTGCGCATTTGCCGATTGCCTCGGCGGTCGCAACCGCAATCGTCAATGAAAGCAATTCCGCGTTTATGGTGCAATCGGTCAGGAGTATCGAGCAGATTACGCTGTCGGCGAATCCCGCGACCCATTTATTGCCGCCCCTGCCCCGCCCCCGCACCTGCTCTTCCGCGAGCACGACGAGGCCGTCGTTGTTTTTATTTTTGGCATATTGGGCAGCGACGTCGTTTGTGCTTGCAGTGCTGTTGTAAACGACGACTTTTTGGCCTATGCGTTTTGTCCTGAGATGCGATTTTATCCTGTCCGGGTCGAGCGCATCCGGCAACAGTGCCGCCCTGCTCACCTGTCAACCCCGATATCGACCGCAGTCGCCGAGTGCGTAATTGCCCCGACGGCTATCCGGTCCACGCCGGATTGCGCAATCGCCGAGACGTTTGCCAGCGTGATATTGCCCGACGCTTCCAGCAGGGGTTTGCCTTTGCCGCACATTTTGCGTTTCATTTGCACGGCGTGCTTTAGCTGCCACTGCCCCATATTGTCCAGCAGAACTATGTCGATGCCGGGTATTGCCAGGACGTAGTTGAGCTGGTCATCGACGTGGTCAACCTCTACGGCGACAAATTTGGCGTGTTTTATCTTGCGTGCCTCCTGGATAATTTTTTTCAGCTTGGGCTTAAAGTTCCTGCCTAATTGCGCAATGTGATTATCCTTAATCAATATTCCATCGTAAAGCCCGAGGCGATGATTGTGTCCGCCGCCGCATCGTACGGCGTACTTTTCAAGCAGCCGCCAGCCGGGCAGGGTCTTTCGCGTGTCGTATATCTTCGCATTCGTTCCCAGCACCGCCCTGACGTATTTTTTTGTCGTAGTCGCTATGCCGCACAGCCGCTGCATAAAATTCAGCACCACCCGTTCGGCGGTCAGCATCGGGCCAAGCGGCCCCCTGATTGTCGCCAGGTGACAACCAACGTAGGCCTGCTGCCCGTCTTTGACGTACGCATCAAGCTTCAAACGCCTGTCATACATACGCAGTATCGTTTTCGCTATCGGTATCCCGCATACGATTATTTCCTCACGGGAGACGATATCCGCCTTGTCGATGATGTTGCTGCCGAAGAACAGGTCGCTGGTCATATCGCCCTGTCCCATGTCTTCCTCTATCGCCAGTTTCAGCAGCGGCACCACTTTTTCCATTTCAAGCTTGTTCATATCACCTTTCGTTTTGATTATTGAAGCGCTTCAGTTTCTTCGTGGCCAAATGAACGCTCTTTTTCTTTTTCGAATCCAAAATCACTAACTGCGGCAGCTCTTTCAGCTCTTTGAGCTTATCGCGCAAAAAGGCGGCCCGCTCAAAATCAAGCGACTCAGCGGCTTCGAGCATTTCCTTTTCGATTTGCCCCGCCAGCTCGACTTTTTCGAATTCATCCGGCTCAAACCGCACGGCCTCGCGCGCGGCCTGCCTGGCCTTGAATTCCAGGGTCAATCCCGACCGTATTTCCTTGCGTATCGTTTCCGGGGTGATGTTGTGTTCACGGTTGTATTCAAGCTGAATTTTACGCCGTCTGTACGTTTCGTCAATAGCTTTCTTCATCGATTCGGTTACTGTGTCGGCATACAAATACACCGTTGCGTTCACGTTTCTGGCCGTCCTGCCTATTGTTTGTATCAGCGACGTCTCGCTACGCAGGAATCCTTCCTTGTCCGCGTCCAGAATCGCCACCATCGAGACCTCGGGCAAATCCAGGCCTTCACGCAGCAGGTTTATTCCCACTAAAACGTCAAATTGCCCCAGCCGGAGATTACGCAGGATTTCAACCCTCTCCAAAGTTTCAATCTCGCTGTGAAGATACTGGCACTTGATGCCCTTTTTCGCGATAAACCCGGACAGGTCTTCTGCCATTTTTTTCGTCAGCGTCGTTACCAGTACCCTTTCGCCAACCTTGATTCGCTTTTCAATTTCACCGATTAAGTGCGCCACCTGGTTTTTCGCCGGCTGAACAAATATCTCAGGGTCAATCAACCCCGTGGGCCTGATTATCTGTTCAACCACCTCGTTATTGCACTTGGCCATCTCGAATGGCCCGGGCGTTGCCGATACAAAAACCACCTGGTTCCATTTCTCCTCGAATTCCTCGAACCGCAAAGGCCGGTTATCCAATGCGCTTGGCAATCTGAATCCGTGTTCGACTAATACGTTCTTTCTGCTCCTGTCGCCCGCCCACATCCCGCGTAATTGCGGAATCGTAACATGCGATTCATCGAGAAATAACAAAAAATCCTTCGGGAAATAATCTATCAGCGTGTATGGTTTCGACCCGGCGGGCAACCCGGCTAAATGCCTGCTGTAATTTTCTATCCCGCTGCAATAACCAACTTCCTGAAGCATCTCGATATCGTATTTTGTGCGGGCTTCCAAGCGTTGGGCTTCCAATAATTTGGCCTGACTGCGCAGTTCCATCAGCCGCTGCGATAATTCCGCTTTTATCCCTTCTATCGCGATAGGCAACCTGTCTCCGCTGGTAACGTAATGCTGTGCGGGGTATATAAAGACCTGCTCCTCTTTCGCGAGGATATCTCCGCTGACCGGGTTTATGTAGCTGATTTTTTCAACCTGGTCGCCGAAGAACTCGAATCGAATCGCGAATGATTCATAAGACGGGTGCAATTCGACGACATCCCCACGGACGCGGAATTTGCCCCTCTGAAAATCAAAGTCGTTCCTTGAGTATTGAATGTCCGCTAATCTGCCAAGCAGGGTATTTCTGTCAATCGTATCGCCGACTCTCACGCCCACGACGCTTGCCTTGTAATCTTCAGGGCTGCCCAGGCCGAATATGCACGATACCGATGCTACGATGATGCAGTCCTCGCGAGTCGATAAGCTCGTTGTTGTCGAAAGTCGCAATCGGTCCAAATCCGCGTTCTTCGAGGCGTCTTTTTCGATGTATATATCTCTTTGCGGTATATACGCCTCCGGCTGGTAATAATCGTAATAGCTCACGAAATACTCAACCGCGTTATTGGGGAATAAATCCTTGAACTCCTCGTAAAGTTGGGCCGCCAGGGTTTTGTTGTGCGATACGACTAATGTTGGCCGATTATACGCCGCGATGATATTTGCCATTGTGAATGTCTTGCCCGAGCCGGTTACGCCCATCAGCGTCTGGTGTTTTTTGCCCGCGCGCAGCCCTTCCATCAGCCGGCTTATCGCCGCCGGCTGGTCTCCACCGGGCTTCATCGCGTTATTCAGCTCAAATTTCGCCATCTTTACCTTATCTTTCGCTCCCGTCCAAAACCTCACGATTATAACGCAAAATCACATCTCGCTCAATAAAAGCTCTTACGTTCTTGTTACCAAGCCCCTCAATACGATATATTACGTAAAAGAAATATGAGTGGAAAAAACAATATCGTAGATAAGCTGCGTGAAAAGCTGGCGATTTTGTCGCAGCAGGGCCGGCGGGGGGTGATTTTGCAGCCGGGGGCGATAGGCGACTGCATTTTGACGCTGCCACTGGCGGAGCTGATGAAAGAGACGGTCTGCCCGGGCGGGGTCGATATCATAGGTCATACGGAATACCTTGGGTTTCTGCCGGGCAGAAGCTGCGTCGATTCGGTGAAGTCGCTGGATTCGATAAGTTTGCATCGGCTGTTCGCGGGCGAGGGAGATTTTGAGGTTGCCGATGGCGACCCGCTGATTATGGCGTTTGCGGGTTATTCCTGGATTGCCAGCTTTCTCGGCGAGTCGAATAGCCCTTTCGAGAAGAACCTGATTTTCACGGTCAATTGCAGCAACAGTGCGGAAGTGATTACGCTGGCGATGAAGCCGGATGCGGAACACAATATCCACGTCAGCGATTTTTACAGGAAACAATTTGTTGAACAGGGCGGGTTCGACTCCTTCGACAAGCTCAGGACAGGCAAGCTCACCGAGGGCGAACTGTCATCTCAAGAGCTCAATTCGGCGATTAGTATGCCCCTGATAAAGCCGACGCAGGCGGATAAGCTGCGGGGTATGGAGATAATGGCTGAAAACGGTGTTATGCCGACGACGAAGGCGATTATTATGCATCCGGGAAGCGGCGGGGCGCATAAATGCTGGCATCTCGATAATTTTCTTGCGGTAGCACGGATGCTCGAAAAAGAGGGAACGGATTCGGTATTTCTGCTCGGGCCTGCCGAAATGGAACGATTTGGCGAATCAACGATAAGTTATATTCGGGAGCTTGGAAAGTTACTTCCTGGTTTGCCGTTGTCGGACGTGCTTGCGATATTGAGCTGCTCGCGCGGTTATTTGGGCAACGACAGCGGTATAACACACCTGGCGGCGGCGGTGGGAATCAGGACGGTCGCCGTATTCGGCCCCACCGACCCGGCTGTTTACCGTCCAATTGGATCCGCTGTAACTATCCTCCAAAATAATACCCCGGATTTTACCGAAGCAACTTCAGAAGATATGCAAAATAAGGCGGCGGCTGTGTTATTAGCCACAGGTTGACCGGCGGGGCATATCTGCTATAATGGCGGCGGCCTTGGCAGAATAGGCCGCGAACAAGCAATTATTTTCCGAAAAAGGTGGTTTTTATGACGACCAAAACCTTAGGCGAACTGGCCCAGTATGTCGGCGGACACGTCCGAGGCGACGCGAATATCAAGATTCGCTCCGCTGCGACATTAGGCAGGGCCGGCGAAGGCGATATAAGTTTTCTCAGCAATGACAAATACGAAAAGCAACTGCTCACGACAAAAGCAAGCGCGGTGATTGTGGGCAAGGAAACTGTTGCCGCGGGTGCGGTGCCGCTTTTGGTGGCCGAAGACCCGTATTACGCTTTTATGCAGATTATGGTGTCGCTGCACGGCCATCGAAAGCACAAGAAAATTGGCATCAGTCCCCGCGCGATTATTTCCGACAGCGCTAAAGTAGGCACCGGCTGCCAAATCCACGATTTCGTTACAATCTCCGACGGCGCAAAAATCGGCGACGGCTGCGTAATTTATCCCTGTGCGTTCATAGGCGAAAATGTTCAGATAGGCAACGACTGCATCCTGTATCCCAACGTCGTAATTTACGAGGGTTGCAAGATAGGCAGCCGGGTGATTATCAACTCGAACGCGGCAATCGGCGAAGATGGTTTCGGTTTCGCCACGCATAGCGGGGTTCATCACAAGATACCGCAAATCGGCAGCGTTATAATAGAGGATGACGTTGAGATAGGCGCCTGCTGCGGGATTGAGCGGGGAACGCTCAACGATACGATAATCGGGCAGGGAAGCAAACTTGGCGATTTGATTGCCATTGGGCACGGGACAAAAGTCGGACCTCACTGCCTGCTTGTAGCGCAGGTAGGCGTCGCCGGCTCAACGACACTGGGACATCACTGTATTATCGGCGGACAGGCGGGACTCGTCGGGCATATTACTATCGGAAACTGCGTCGCAATCGGGGCACAAGCGGGCGTAATTAATAACGTTTCGGACGGCAAAGTTATATTGGGAGCCCCGGCGATAGACGCAGGGCGGGGCAAACGCGCTTATGGTATGATTCAGTATCTTCCCGAGATGAAACAAAGTATCCGTGAACTTCAGGCGCAGATGAGGCAGCTTTTATCCGGCGAAGAAAATGAACCGTCCTCTCCGGAAGATTCGCAGCATTCCGCACAGCCATAAATTTTTCCTGGTCTGGGAGCAATATGGATAGCGCCAAAGTTATCGGATTGATTGCGGGCGAAGGGCGACTGCCCTTTATGATAGCGGCAGGCGCTAAAAAGGCGGGGGCAAAAGTTATTTGCGTCGGCCTTGAAGGAAGCACGGAACTGGCGCTGGCGGATGAGGTGGATGTTTTTTATACGGTGCCGCTGGCCAGGCCGGGCAACTGGATTCGCAAATTAAAAAGACACGGCGTAACAGGGGCGGTTATGGTGGGGCGAGTCGCCAAGGGGCGGATTTTTACGCCTTGGCGAATTTTGAAATACCTGCCCGACTGGCGGGCGGTGAGAATCTGGTACTGGCGGCTTCGCAAAAAAAACAAGCAAAATGAAACGCTGCTGTCGGCCATTGCGGATGAGCTGGCAAGCGGAGGAATAATCCTGGAAGATTCGACGAAATACTGCAAAGAGCACCTGGCAACAAACGGGCCTATGACCGGACGAGGGCCGAGCGCATCGCTTGGCGACGATATCGAATTCGGCTGGGCAATCGTAAAAAAAATAGCGGAGATGGACATAGGCCAGGCAATTGCCGTCAAGGAACGGGAAGTTATAGCGGTCGAGGGGATTGAAGGCACGGCGGATATGATTGAACGCGCGGGCCGGCTTTGCCGGGCTGGCGGCTGGACACTTCTAAAGGCAGCCAAGGCAAAAAAGGATATGCGGTTCGATGTCCCCTGCGTGGGGCCTGATACAATAAATTCGCTGGCGAAAAACGGCGCAAAGTGCCTTGTGGTCGAAGCCGGCAAGACGATAATTATCGACAAACCCCAGACGCTTGCCCTGGCGGACAAGATGGGGATATGTGTTATAGGCAAGTAGCCGTTAAGCCCTATTAATCACTTCGAGGCAGCAATTACCTTTGTAATCAGAGCAACAAGCCGTGGGCCAATGGCGTCCAAATCAAAAGACGAAACCGTTTGTGCCGCTGACTGTCCCATTCTGGTTCTTAATGATGTATCTTTAATCAAGGCAGATAATTTTTCAACCCAATCCGTGACAGTAATAGCGTGGTAACCATTGATGCCATCTCGGACAAGCTCCGCATCGACGCCAACCGGACTTGCGACAACGGGCAGGCCGGCGGCCTGATACTGGAGGATTTTGAAGCCGCATTTACCTCTTGTAAAATTATTGTCGGCCAGCGGCGCGAGACCTATGTCACTGCTGACAAGTTCCGTTACTTCAGTTTCCAAAGACCACGGTTGTTTTTCGACGTGGATATTTTGCAGGTCAAAAAATTCGTCTGAGATAATTCTGAGGACAACATTGTTGAAACGTGAGCCGATTTCTTCGAGCGCAGGCGAGATTTGTTTTAAATGAGGCAAAGTAGGACGGCTGCCTATCCAGACGAGGCGTATTTTGCCGTCGCCGGCTTTTTTTGCGGCAGCATTGTAGGCCTTTGTATTGAGGCCGGTGGGCAGGATTTCGACATTCGGATTATATCTTCTTGCGTATTCGGCCAGATAAAAGTTACCGGCGATGACAAGGTCGGCAAACGCCGCGGTTCTCCTGAAAGAAGTTTGCCGTTTCTGGTGGGGCCTTTGGGGGTGTTTGTCATCGAACATTACGGCGTCGTCGAAATCATAAATTATTTTCTTCGCGTATTTTTTCAGAGAATAAGCATCGAAGGGGTTCAGTATTTTTTTGTGAAGGAAAACAGCGTCGAAATCTTTCGCCTGCACAAACAGCCGGCGACGAGACAATATCCAATGCGGCAATTGCTCGACGCGGCAATCAATGCCGTTTGTTTTCAGAGTATCGAGGTAAACGGCTATGCGCTGCCTGAAACTCGCCCGGTCGGTATTATTTGACAGAATCAAAAGTTTCACGGTTTTTTTCTCCGGGCTGTTACCATCATAGTATCGGCTTTTTTAAGCCATGCCGACAAACGAGATAACGGCGAGACAAACGCCTTGGCCAAAGAGGAACGGCGAAGCTTGTTTTTCGTTGCCGGATGATAATTGTCACCATAGAAAACATATTGCAGGGAGCCAAGCCACCCTTTGGATGATGGTTCGTGGCACACGCTGACAATTTCGAATCCGGATTTTTCGAGCAGGGCGGTAATGGCAGCAGGAGAAAATATGTATAAATGACGGGGGCAGTCCAGATGATACCATTTGTCCTTGAATAACTTTGCGGCGAAACTGTCGTAATTGGGGGTTTTGAGAAACAGGAAGCCGCCGGGTTTACAAATAGCGAACATCTTTTTAACGGCTTGTGCCGGATTATTCATGTGTTCGATGCAGGACCAGGCGGTAATCAGATCAAAGGATTTTTCTTCAAAGGGAGCCGACGTAATTTCTCCGCGGAACACGTCAAGGCCATACTGTTTCTTTGCACAGAGGACGGCATTTTCAGAGGTATCGACCCCGCTGACTTGGCAGTTGCAAAATTGGTGCACCCGGTTGAGAAATTCGCCGTTGCCGCAGCCGATGTCAAGCACGCTCGATTGAGAATTCAGCGTATTAAGAATCATTTTGGGCAAATCGGGTTTGTGAACATTTTTGCTTGTTGATGCCGAGCCGGCCTGATGGGGGGCGTAGTCATCGGGATAAAAGCGAGATATGCACTCAGACGCAATCTGCGGATTCATATAAATCAGGCCGCAGCTTTTGCACTGAACATATTGAAACTGACCTTCGAATCCGTGAAGACGGTCAATCGCCATCCAAAGCGGCGCGGCATTATCACTTCCGCATACATTACATAGAACAGGAATCATCCGATTGCTCTGTGTCATAGGGCCTGATTCCACGGAGCGGAGTATTTGCCTTTTTCAATCGAATCAAGAATATAGCCGGCGATTTTGACGCCGTTGAACTGTTCGTGCGTCCATTTCATTCCGGCGTCGGCTATTTTTTTTCTTTCGGTTTCGTGTTCGAGATACCATTTTGCCAGCTCAAAGAACTCTTCGACGGTTTCAAAATACCGCAGATGTAAACCGTTTTTGAAAAGCAAATCCGTATCAGGGACCCTTTTTGCCAGGACAAAACTGCCGCAGGAAAGGTATTGCGTCAAACGGTTGGAATGATACAGCCGGACGTTGTTGTCGCCATTTATGCTGAGGCCTATTTTTGCCCCGCTGATTGCGTATAAATAATCCATGCCTCCGATTTTTGGTTTGCCGCAGCAGCCATGAACGGCACAGCTGGGCATTTTGCTAATCCGGTTGACAATCTCATAACGCAGCTCTTCACCAGGGTATCGGCCCGGGTTATGTTCGATGTAGCCGGTCCAGAGGATGTCTTTTTTCCATTTGTTTTCGACATCATAGCGATGGTCGATATCCGGGTCGCAGGAGTTGGGCATAAAGACGCATTTGGAGACGCCCGCATCGCGATAGGTTTGCAGGTATTCGCCATCGTTGGTCGCAAGGAGGACATCAAGCTTTTTAGCGGCATCAATTCTTCCCGGACGCAGTTGAGGCCAGGCATCTCCGTCAAATCCGACCAACACCGCTTTCGGTGCCGCCTGGCGCAATCGCTCAATACTCGCGACATCAAGCATCCTGACAAAACTTATGAATATTATATCCGGCCTGTAATTTTCAATGGCTTTGGCCAGCAGCGAATCAGCTTTATTTTTGGCAAACAGACGTGCGACAACCCTGTTCCTGAGAGGGCTTAGCCCCATAGCGGTTTCAAAATAACTGAACTGGCGAACATCGTGCCCCAGACGAATAAATCCCTTAGCCAATTTTATGGGGTTATTTTTGAACATCTGGACCGCGTCAAACCGCAGGTCCGAAACCATAAATATTTTTTTTGCGTTTGGCATCAGCTCATAATACTAAGACGCAACGCGATGATAATCAAGCGCAAGGATTGAACCCATACAGAACTTATGTTAGTATCGTGGCAGCAATTTGTGTGTGTCTAACTGAAAAATCGTTATTTGTGAGCTGTCGGCTCCTGAGACGGGCGTATGCACGACAATGGTATTTCCAAAAGAGTACGAACTCGATTAGAGAGTTTATGCGAAAAGTCGCGCCCGTTAATCCCCGAAAACATGCGGGAATGGTGGTTTGCTTATTTTAAGTCGCATCTCAACCATTATATCTCGGTGATTTCACACCTTCCTCCGCCTGAATCATGCGGACAATTACTTGAAGTCGGATGCATACCGGGCCATCTTACCCTTTTATTGGCTGACTTAGGGTATAAAATCAGTTGCGTTGACATCGCCCCGGCACGGTTTGCACAACTATGGGCCGCTAACTCCATCAAAGTTTACAAAGCAGACATTGAAACCGAGCGGCTCCCATTCAGGGACGGGACTTTTTCCATTGTATTATTTACGGAGGTCCTCGAGCATCTTCGGGTACAGCCCATTTTTGCGTTACGTGAAGTTGCTCGCGTTACCGAGCCAGGCGGGAAAATCATTTTGTCCGTCCCCAACATAACCCCGATAGACCGCTGGAGATTTTTAACCGGCCGGGATTACCAGGGAGACATAATCAAAGAGTTCGAGAAACTCGAAACATTCGGGCACATGGGCCATATCAGGTTATACTCAGGAAAAGAAGTCCGACGATTATTGGAATACACAGGATATACAGAAATAAAATGCAAGCACGGAGGTTCGTTTCCACGCAGAAGGGCCTGGATACGAATTCTACCCTTCCGAAAGTATTTTAGAAAAAACCTGTATTTTGCGGCAATACGCGGGAACGGAAAAGAAACCTTACGAGGGCAGGTTAAATAACGAATATGTGCGGACTATGGAAAACAATACGCAGGACCCTGCGTGACCCTAAGCGGCTGCGTCGAGCCATGATTGAGCAGATGCCGAACGTTATTCACGCGGGAAATCGCGCCATTGCCACAAGAGTTAAGGAGTGGGACGGAGAATACTTCAAAAAAACGTTCGAAAACACGGCCACAGGCAAATCATGTTTTGAGCGGGAGATGGACGCAGACCGGCTGTTTGGAACCAGACCATGGAAGCCGCCCATTAAAGACAAGGGGCCGCTTTGGTTTACGACGCCGCTATACCCTGAGGAAAAACGGCTGGATATTGCCGTTGCGGGATTAGACCAGCCGACTAAAATTGAAATTGCCAGGCAGGGCATATCAATTCTTTTTGATATCTTTTTCGCGGGATACGCACATCGGGACTTTCAGTCCAAAAACCTGTTTTGGATTGACCAACAACTTATTCTTATTGATTACGAGTGCCTTGAACCCTATCTGGAAGGAAAACGCCCCCCATTTCCCATTTGTTACGACATAACAGGGCAGGGTTTGGAAAGCCCTTTCAAGACAGGCGGGATGTGCTACACATGTGAGAAACGGCACGGAGTTTCTCTTCAATGCACCCTGGGAATCCCGGCTGAGCAGGCGATTGAAGAATTCAACAAGGAATTGAAGAATAAGCTTCGGGAGGCATGCCTGACTTTCGCAACCGGACAAACGCGGCATACTTGCAGGGCCGAGCGAATCTATTCGTCTTTTGAGCTGCCGTATTTTAGCGTCGCACCGGATGAAGCGCAACGGGATTCATCGATAAGATTCAAGGATTTTGGGATAACCGAAGAAAATCTTCGCGGCAAATCGGTATTGGACTTTGGCAGTAATGCAGGAGGAACGCTCTTCGCGCTGCAAAAGTACAATCCGGCACAATGTCTCGGGATTGAGTATGATTCGGACAAGGTGCTTATAGCACAGCAGTTGGCTGCATACAACGGGCTGAATAACGTGAGGTTCATTCAGGGGGACATAGACCTGACAAGCGTACAAGATTTAGGCGGCCCGCATAATGTGGTTTTTTGTCTTGCGGTAGAGGCGCACGTTAAAAAGCCGGAGAAGCTTTTTGAGCTTCTTTCCCAGGTAACGACTGAAGTTTTGTTCTTCGAGGGCAATTCTACAACCAATCCCAAAAAGGCAAAAAAGGCCCTGACCGAGGCGGGATTCCGCGATGTAAGGATATTGGGCACATCGAGAGACGATGTACTTGCCAGTAATAATTGCAGACCCTTGCTGATAGCTACAAAGTAAAAAGGGGGAAAAGAAGTCGGAGGTATTACCTTTTTCGGGTTTTTGGCTTTATCAGCAGCGACGGACGCGATTTCTTCAGGAGGCGGTCAAAGTATTCGATGGTTTTTTTCAGGCCTTGGCGCAAAGGAACTGCGGGCTGCCAGTTGAGGGTCTTTTTTGCGAGCGTTATATCGGGACACCGCTGTCTGGGGTCGTCGGAGGGTAACGGCTTACGCACCAATTTGGAATGGGAGCCGACGAGGTCGATAACGGTCTGTGCCAGTTCGAGGATGGTGTTTTCAGTAGGATTGCCGAGATTGACGGGGCCGGTGAAATCGTCGGGGGTATCCATAAATCGGGTAAAGGCCTCAATCAGGTCATCAACGTAACAGAACGAGCGGGTTTGTGAGCCGTCGCCGTAAATGGTTATTGGCTCGTTTTTGAGTGCCTGTATTATGAAATTCGAGACGACCCTGCCATCGTTGGGGTGCATTCGCGGGCCATAAGTATTAAATATGCGAGCGACTTTTATGCGGAGCTTGTGCTGTCGGTAATAATCGAAAAAGAGCGTTTCTGCGCAGCGTTTACCCTCGTCGTAACAGGAGCGAATGCCTATAGGATTAGTATGGCCCCAGTATGATTCGGTCTGCGGGTGAACATTGGGGTCGCCATAGACCTCGCTTGTGGAGGCCTGAAAGATTTTGGCCTTGATGCGTTTGGCAAGCCCCAGCATATTGATTGCCCCGTGGACGCTTGTTTTTGTGGTCTGGACGGGGTCGAACTGGTAATGAATGGGCGAGGCGGGACAGGCGAGATTGTAAATTTCATCCACCTCGACATACAGCGGAAAGGTTACATCGTGACGCATAATCTCGAAACGGGGGTTGTTCATAAGATGGGCGACGTTGTCTTTTCTTCCTGTGAAGTAGTTGTCAACGCAGAGGACGTCGTTTCCGGTCTTTAGAAGACGCTCGCAGAGATGTGAGCCGAGAAAACCCGCTCCGCCAGTAACAAGAATCCGTTTCATTATTCGACCTTCTATAACCTTTTAATTATGAAGCCACAATCGGCCGGTGGCTATTATATCTTGCGCGCCGGCAAAAACCAATAGGGAATTGACTGCTTTGCTGCTGTTGCCTACAATGGCCGCACTTAAAAATTATTTAAGCTAAGGACAATCAAATGCCCCAGCAAAAAGAGCCGCTTGTAACAATTTGTATGCCTCACTGGCAGGTGCAGGAACTGATAACGCTTTGTCTGCGCGCTATTCGTAAGTTTACCACTAAAATACCGATTGAGGTGATTGTGGTGGATAACGGCTCAGAGGATGAATCGCTGGATTACCTTAGGGGGCTTAAATGGATAAGATTGATAGAACGGCGTAAACAAGACCTGCCGGCATTCTGGGTGGACGGTTTTGTTTCGGCGCTGGACATCGGTTTCGCTAACAGCCGCAGCGACTATTTCATTATTATGCACACGGACACCATCGTAAGGCATCCGGGGTGGCTGGAGCGGATGCTTGAGCCGATGCAGAATGACCCGAAGTGTGCCGCGTCAGGGGCGTGGAAACTTGAGTTAAGAAGCCCGCTGAGTGAGTTTTTGAGAAAAATCACCGATACAAAAAAGGCGCAGCTCTGGTTCAAAAGGACTTTCCTGGGAGATGAAAAAGCCAGACAGCGGCCGCGTGAGTTATGCCCGCGTGATTACTGCGCGCTTTATCGCTCGGAACCAATCAGGCGGCTGGGGCTGCATTTCGATTCCGCGGGTAAGTACAAGGGTTACACGGCGGGAGAGCAGATGTATTACCAGCTAAAGGAAAACGGCTATCATGCCTCGGTGATTGATACAGCGGAGATGATGAAATATATGGTTCATCTCGCGCATGCAACCGCTGGTCTGCGACCTGCCGAGCGGCGCCTTGGGCACTTGCGGGCACAGGTAAAGGCGGAATATAAGATTCGCCGGCTTTTCAATTCGAATCTGGCAAAAGAATTGATGGAAGATACGAGCTTAGACCAGTAATTTCGCGACGAGCTTTCGCGGCAGCAATCATCTGTTCTTATACATCGAATCGTAATACTTCTTGTAATCGCCTGAAACCACGTTGGCCAGCCAGTTGCGGTTTGCCAGATACCAGTCAATCGTCTTGGCGATACCCTGCTCAAACGAAACCGAGGGCTTCCAGTTCAGCTTGTTGATTATTTTTGAAGCGTCAATGGCATATCGCCTGTCGTGACCCGGTCGGTCGGTAACGTGGTTGATTAGTGATTCCGGCTTGCCTAAGCGACCAAGTATCAGCCGGACGACGTCGATATTGGCTTTCTCGTTGCAGCCGCCGATGTTGTAAATCTCGCCCGGTGCCGCCTCGGTCAGGACCTTCCAGATTGCGGTGCAATGGTCATAGACATAAAGCCAGTCGCGGATTTGCATGCCGTCGCCGTAAACGGGAAGCTGTTTATCGTTGAGCGCGTTATTTATCATCAGCGGGATTAGCTTTTCCGGGAATTGATAAGGCCCATAGTTGTTCGAGCAGCGGGTGATATTGTATTGGACGCCGAAAGTGTGCCCGAATGCGCGGACGAGAAGATCCGCTGATGCCTTGCTGGCCGAATACGGCGAGTTGGGGCTAAGCGGCGTATCCTCCGAAAACAATCCTTCACGCCCAAGAGCGCCATAAACCTCGTCGGTTGAAATCTGGACGAATCGCCGGAGCTTTTTGTCTCTGGCGGCTTCGAGAAGCGTCAATGTTCCCGTAACGTTGGTTTCGATGAAAATTTTCGGTTCTGATATTGAACGGTCAACGTGGCTTTCGGCGGCGAAGTTCACAATCGAATCGATTTTGAACTCATCGATGACGCGCTCGATAAGTTTGGCGTCGCAGATATCGCCTTTTATGAATTTATGATTCTTGTGATTTTCAAAGCCGGCGAGATTTTCAAGGTTGCCCGCGTAAGTCAGCTTGTCGAGATTAACGACGAAACAATCCGGCTGCTCGGAAAGAATCATCCTCACGAAATTACTGCCGATAAAGCCGGCTCCGCCTGTAACGAGTAATTTTCTCATATCTTTCGACTCCGTTCAGGACCGGGCCTGTTTAAGAAATTCCTCCAAAGGTTTCTGCCAGGGTCTAATCGGGCCGCTGAGCAAGGGCCTTATTTTGCTGCAATCGAATCTGCTGTTTAACGGCCTGGCCGCCACAGAAGGAAAATCACTGGTTTTGCAGGGGGTCAGTTGAACGTCGAGATTAAGCTTTTCCGCGATAAACCGGGCGACTTCGAGCCGGCTGGCGTATCTCTGGTTCGCGAAATGGTATATGCCCGTCGGCTTTTTGCTGATGAGGTCGCAAATGGCCCTGGCGGCCTCGGTTGTCGCGGTAGGCGAGCCGACCTGGTCATCGACAACCTTCATTTCTTTTTGCCCGGCTTCGCCCGGCTTCGCCTCCCGTAAGGGAGGCCCAGCGGCCGAGGCGAGCGTTTGCGCCTTTTGAATGATTTTCTTTATGAAATTATCGCCGTTGCGCCCGTAAGTCCACTCAACCCGCATGATACAGTAATGGCAGTGGTTTTCAACCAGCAGACGCTCACCCGCAAGCTTGGTTCTGCCATAGGCGTTTATCGGATGCGGAATGTCTTTCTCGGTATATGGCTTGTCGGAGGCGCCGTCGAAAACAAAATCGGTGCTTATATGCAGGACCCACGCCCCCGATTTCCTCGCGGATACGGCGAGCATCCTTACGGCCTCGGCGTTGATGAGTAGCGCAAGCTCGGTTTCCGTCTCGGCCTTTTCAACGTTGGTATAAGCGGCACAATTGACTATCGTATGCGCCGGATGAATTATGCTCAGCAACTGGTGCTCGTTAGTTATATCGAATTCGGGCAGGTCGAACACTTCGTAATCGATACCCCGGCTTTTACACTCCGCCGCGACGTCTGTGCCCAACATTCCCCTGCCGCCGAGTATGATTACTTTATCAGGAGAGCCGCTCATTTGTTTTCCCCGTATCGCGGCCCTTCGACTTTGCTCAGGACAGGCAATTTATCTTTAGGAATGTCCTTGAGCCGGGGGCAACCGGCGTCCCTCTTCGAAACCAGCGGGCTGTTAACCGGCCAGGTAATCCCGATGTCCGGGTCATTCCAGATTATGCCGCCCTCGGTTGTCGGGCTGTAGTAGTCGGTGCATTTGTAGGAGAATAGTGTGTTGTCACTCAGAACGCAGAAGCCGTGTGCAAAACCCGGCGGGATATACATCTGTTTGTGATTTTCCGCAGACAATGTTTCACCAAACCATTGTCCGAAACCGGGCGAGCCGACGCGGATATCGACTGCTACATCGAAAACCTCGCCGGAAAGCACCTGAACCAATTTGCCCTGTGCGTGCGGATTTTGAAAATGAAGACCCCGCAGGGTGCCCTTTGTCGAAAACGAGATGTTATCCTGCACAAACGGCTGGCTCAATCCCGCTTTTTCATAGCGTTTGCTGCTGAATGTTTCGATAAAAAAACCGCGTGCGTCGCCGAAGACATCGGGTTCGATAATCAGCACGCCTGGGAGTTTGGTCTGTGTAACTTTCATTCAGCGGCGCTCATTCACAAGATTAAGCAGGTATTGCCCATACCAGTTTTTGGCTAATGGTTCTGCGAGTTTGGTCAATTGTTTGGCGTCGATAAGGCCGAGGCGAAACGCGATTTCTTCGGGACAGGCAATCATCAGACCCTGTCTTTGCTGGACGGTCTGGACGAAATTTGCGGCCTGTAGCATCGATTCCGGTGTGCCCGTATCGAGCCAGGCGATCCCGCGTCCCAGCAATTCGACTTTCAGCTTGTTGATTTTAAGATAAGCGTTATTGAGGTCGGTGATTTCGTACTCGCCACGGGCCGAAGGTTTGATGGTCGCGGCGATGTCGCAGGCCTGTGAATCGTAGAAGTAAAGGCCAACAGCCGCGTAATTGGATTTCGGCTTTTTGGGTTTTTCCTCGATTGATATTACCTTGCCGGCCTTGTCGAACTCTATAACGCCATACCGCTGCGGTTCCCTGACCCAGTAGCCGAAAATTGTCGCGCCTGTTTCGTTGCTTACAACTTTTTTGAGCGACTCTACAAGCCCGTGGCCGTAAAATATATTGTCACCGAGAATCAAACACACGGGACTTCCCGCCAAAAACTTTTTGCCGATTACGAAGGCCTGTGCGAGCCCTTCGGGCCTGGGTTGTTCGGCATATTCGAGCCGGATACCCCACTGCGAGCCGTCGTCGAGGACTTTTTTATACATTGGCAGGTCGGCGGGTGTGCTTATAACCAGAATCTCTTTTATCCCCGCCAGCATCAGCGTCGTCAGCGGATAATATACCATCGGCTTATCATATATCGGGATAAGCTGCTTGCTTATGGCTTTTGTTACGGGGTGTAGCCGTGTACCGCTCCCGCCCGCGAGGATTATGCCTTTGTAATTCATATTGTTGTCTCCGCAACTTAAAACTGACTCGGTCCTTCGACCCCTTCGACAAGTTCAGGGCAGGCAAGCTCAGGATTAGCAGTTCAATTTCAGAACTGCTGTAAGAAGCGAAGGTCATTTTCGTAGAATAGACGAATATCGGTGATGCCGTATTTTCTCATAGCCAGCCGTTCGATGCCGAAGCCGAAAGCCCAGCCGGTATATTTTTCGCTGTCTATGCCCACGGCGTCAAAAACATTCGGGTCAACCATACCGCAACCGCCCATCTCGACCCAGGCCTCTTTGCCTGTCTTATCGACTAACAGCAAATCTACTTCCGCGCTTGGCTCGGTGAACGGGAAAAAGCTCGGGCGAAAACGCCATTTCGCATCTTTACCTAAGAAAACCTTTATGAACTGGTCGATTGTGGTCTTCATATCAACCATAGTAACGCCCTCATCGACGACGAGCGCTTCGAGCTGGTGGAACATAAACATATGCGTCGCGTCAACGGTGTCGGGCCTGTAAACCCGGCCCGGCGCGACGACGCGGATAGGGGGCTTTTGCTTTTCCATCACGCGAATCTGGATTGTCGAGGTCTGGCTCCGCAAAAGGGTTTGGTCATCGACGTAAAAGTTATCCAGGGGGTCGCGGGCCGGATGCTCAGCGGGGATATTGAGTGCGACGAAATTGTGCCATTCGTCCTCGACCTCAGGCCCGTATGCGACTGAAAAGCCCATCCGGGCGAAAATCTCAAGTAATTCATTGGTGGTCTGGTTGATAACGTGTCTTTTGCCGATTCGCGGACGTATCCCGGGCAGCGTAACATCGATTAGCTGCTTACTTTTGGAGCGCTGTGTCTGTGTGATTTTTTCCTTAAGCTGCTCGAAAGCGGCGTTGACCTCGTTTTTGATTTTATTTCCAAGCTGTCCTGCGGCACGTCTGTCTTCTTCTGCAACTTTTCCTATCTGCGCCAGTATATTGGTAACAAGACCTTTTCTGCTGAGGTATTTTATACGGAATTGCTCCAGCGACGCGCTATCGGCGACAGTTTTTAGCTCTTCGAGAGCGTCCTTACCGATTTTGGCGAATTGCTCAAGCATGCAACTCTCTTTTTACCGCGGAGACCGCAGAGTACGCAGAGGTTATTTTGTTTTTTCTTTGCGGCCTCAGCGGTGAATCTTTATATTTTCGCCGGTTTTGCCGCCGCGACGATTGCGTCGAATGCAACCGGGTCGGCTATGGCTATTTCGCTGAGCATCTTGCGGTTCAGGGTTATATTGGCCTTTTTCAATCCGTTGACAAGCCGGCTGTACATAATGCCTCGCTGCTGGCAGGCGGCGGTCAGCCGCGTAATCCACAGCGTCCTGAAATCGCGTTTGCGAAGCTTACGCCCAAAACGCGCATAAACTCCCCCGCGAACAATCGCTTCCTTCGCGGCACGATAAAGATGACCGGCGGAACTGCGATGACCCTTCGCTAATTTTAATACCCTTCTATGGGCCTGGCGTCTTGCTGCGCCTTTTCTAATTCTTGGCATACCTAATTTCCTTTCTTAACTCACTGCTTAGTCGGCCAATCGCAGGCAATCGATTCCTCGATTCCTGCGGGCCAAAAACAAGCTATTTGCCGGACATCGCCTTGATTTTATCAGCGTAAACCCCGGTCATAATAGCGGGGCCGGCTATCCTTTTTCGTTTCTTGGCGTTCTTACTGTTCATTAAATGGTTGCCGGATGCGTGCTTATAACGCAGTTTCCCTGAGGCGGTAACCTTAAATCTTTTCTTTATACCCTTATTGGTCTTCTGTTTATGCATTATTCTATACCCTGAAAAAAGTCCGTTAAACCGGGCGCATAACAGCATTACCCGGCAATGAGTAAACAGGGGAGAATACACTATTTGCCCGCCCGGGTCAACAGCGATTTCGGGATTATACGGAAAAAACGACTATTTCGGGCCTATTATTTTGGCGCGACCACCAGGGTCATCCGTTTGCCCATCATCTCGCCGGAGCGGTCCACCTTGGCTACGTCGTTGAGGGTCTCGACTATGCCGTTGAGAACCTCTTTGCCTTTGTCCTGATGGAGCATCTGGCGGCCGCGGAAGATAAGCGTAAACTGAACCTTGTGCCCTTTTTCGAGAAACTCACGTGCGTGCTTGACCTTTACCTCAATATCGTGGATGTCTGTCTCGGGCCGCAGCCGGACTTCCTTGAGTGAGCCGGTATGGTGGGTTTTTTTGCGGGCCTCGCGGATTTTGCGTTTCTGCTCATAGACCCACTTGCCATAATCCATTATCCGGCATACCGGCGGGTCGCTGGTCGGCGATACCTCGACGAGGTCCAGATTGGCCTCGCGGGATTTTTCCAGGGCGAAAAGCCGCTCAACTATGCCGATCTGATTGTTTTCTGCATCGACGAGCCGAACCTTATCTGCTCGTATCCCCCCATTTATCCTCAATCCCTTAACTTTTATTATCACTCACTATCACCTTTCCAAAAACTGTAAATATGGTTATCTGTTGTCAAAACTTTAAAATCTGTAGGCCTACAAGGCCAAATCTACCTGCTTATCGGCAATTTTCTTAGAGGCGATTGCCGCAAATTCATCGACTTTCAGCGTCTTTGTCTGCTCCTGGCCCCGAATTCTGACGTTTACGGAATCCGACTGCGATTCCTTGGGCCCGACTACGAGCATATATGGGGGCTTGTCGCCGTGTGTTCGGGCGATTTTTGCCCCGATTTTCTCATCGGTCAAATCACAGGAGACGCGCAACCCCTGCGCCTTTAGCCGGGTTTCGACTGCCTTGGCATAGTCGTTGGTCTTTTCGCTTATGGGCAGTATTATCACCTGCTGCGGAGCGAGCCACAAGGGCATATCGCCCGCGTAATGCTCAATGAGAATCCCTATAAACCGCTCGAATGAGCCAAGCACCGCGCGGTGAATCATCACGGGGGTCTTCTCGGTGTTGTCCTTATCGGTAAAGACAAGCTCGAAACGCTGGGGCATCGAGAAATCGAGCTGGATGGTGCCCAGTTGCCAGGAGCGTTTCAGTGAATCCTCGATATGGAAATCGATTTTGGGGCCGTAGAAGGCGCCGTCGCCCTCGTTGACCTTGTAATCGATATTCTTGTGCTTAAGGGCATTGATAAGGGCGTTGGTGGCGGTTTCCCAGATTTCATCGGAGCCGATGTGGTTTTCGGGTTTGGTGGATAGCTCTATGTGGAAATCCTTGAAGCCGAATGCCCGGTATATCTCGAAGGTCAATTCGATAACGCCCACGATTTCCGCCTCAATCTGGTCGGGGGTGCAGAAGATATGGGCATCATCCTGGGTAAATTGCCGCACCCTGAAAAGTCCGTGTATTACGCCGCTTGCCTCGTGGCGGTGGACAAGCCCCAGCTCCGCGACCCGCAGGGGGAATTCGCGGTAGGAATGTTTGCGGGTTTGATAAACTAAGCAGCCGCCCGGGCAGTTCATCGGCTTTATCGCGTAGTCGGCGTCGTCGAAGCGGGTGAAATACATATTCTCTTTATAATGGTCCCAGTGGCCGCTCCTGTGCCACAGTTCCTTATTGAGAATGATAGGCGTTTTGATTTCCTCGTAGCCAAATCGCCTGTGAACGCCGCGCCAGAAATCAACTATCGAATTCCAGATAATCATCCCCTTAGGATGCATAAACGCGAAACCAGGCCCAGCGTCGTTGAAACTGAACAAATCCAAGTGCTTACCGATAACGCGGTGGTCGCGTTTTTTCGCCTCTTCAAGACGGGTAAGATATTCATCAAGCTCCTTGCGGTTTCGACAGCAGGTGCCGTAAACTCTTTGAAACATCTTTTGCGTCGCGTCGCCGTGCCAGTATGCGCCCGCGACCGACATTATCTTGAATGCGCCGATTTTGCCTGCGCTCGGAACATGCGGTCCCCGGCAGAGGTCTTCAAAGCCTTCGCCTGAGGAGTAAAAACTCATCACATCGCCAGTCGCGCGGTTTACGTTGTCGGTTTTGTATTTGTCGCCCGCCAGTTTGGCAATCGCCTCGGCGCGAGTCATCTCTTTGCGAACAAAGGGTTTGTCGGCCTTGACGATTTCGCCCATCTTCTCCTCGATGCGTTCGAAATCGCTCGGGCGAATCGGCTCATCGAGGTCGATATCGTAATAAAACCCGTCTTCAACGGTTGGCCCGTAAACGAGCTTTGTTTGGGGCCAGAGCAGGCAAATCGCCTCGGCCATAATATGCGCACAGCTATGGCGCATTATTTCAAGGCCTTCGGTATCTTTGGAGGTGATGATTTGAATGCTCACATCGCCGTTTATCGGGGCCGACAGGTCAACGAGGTTGCCGTTGACTTTGGCCGCGATGGCCGCCTTTGCCAGTCCTGCGCCGATTTTTTCCGCTACTTGCTTTCCCGTGATGCCGTCATTGGCCTCTATAATAGCGCCATCCGGCAGTTTAATCCTCGCCATTTGTCAATCCGATAAATCAGTCCTATTTCAAAAATTACTGCAAACTGAGGTCATTTTAGTCCTCTCGCCCGCCATAGTCAAGCAAGCTTTAACGTTATACGGGCGGTTTTGAAAATTGACTTTGGGTGCGTTTACGCTTATCCTGAACCCGCTTATATATCTTTTTGGAGTTTGATAATGGTGGATTCGACCCTTTCGACAGGCTCAGGGCAGGCAAGCTCACCACGAGTCGTAACTCGTTTTGCCCCGTCGCCGACGGGATACCTTCATATAGGCGGAGCAAGAACAGCCCTGTTTAACTGGCTTTTGGCTAAGAAAACAGGCGGTAAATTCATCCTGCGCATCGAGGATACCGACCTCAAACGCAATACCCCGACCGCAACCCAGCAGGTAATAAGTGACCTGAAATGGCTTGGGATAACCTGGGACGAAGGGCCTGAAATTGGCGGCCCAAACGCACCGTATTTCCAATCCCAGCGAAGAGAGACCTACGATAAATACATCAGGCAGCTTCTCGACATGGGCAGGGCATATTATTGTTTCGAGACAGGCGAAGAGCTTGAAAAACTGCGCAAGCAGGCCGAGAAGGAAAAAAAGGGTTTCGTATATCGGAGGCCAGCGGTATTCCCGACTGAAGCGGAAGTCGAAAAAGCGAAAGCCGAGGGCAAATCCGTTACAATTCGTTTCGCGATGCCCGAAGGAACCATCGTTATCGATGACATAGTTCGCGGGGAGGTCAGTTTCAATACAGCGGAATTAGGCGACTTCATCATAATCAAAAGCGATGGCTTCCCGACGTATAACTTCGCCTGCGTAATCGATGACCACCTTATGGGTATCACCCACGTAATAAGGGGTCAGGAGCATTTAATGAATACGCCGGGGCAGCAGGCACTGTGGGAGGCGCTGGGCTTCGACAATCCGCCAAGGTATGCGCACATGTCGGTTACTATCAGCGAATCCGGCGGCAAACTCTCAAAACGCGAACGTCCGCAAACGCTGCGCAAGGCAATCAAGGCCAAGCCCGATACCGACCTCAATACAGTGGCCATTATCGGTAATATTACGTTAGAGGAGCTTGGCGAATTTCTTGCGGGCGACAGCGTTCCTGATGTTCCCTCAATCGAGGCAATGGCAAAATACATCGGCATCAGTTTGCCGGAAATCAACGTCGTCGATTTCTTCAAGAGCGGCTACATTCCCGAGGCGATGGTGAATTTCCTCGCGTTACTCGGCTGGAGTCCCGGCGACGGACGCGAGATAGTGCCATTAGACGAACTCATACAAAGTTTCGATATTACACGCCTGACCAAGTCCAACAGCTTGTTCGACCGCGGCAAACTTGTTGCCTGTAATACCGAACATCTGAAAATGCTGCCTAAGGAAAAAGCGCTCGCTCATTTTAAGGCATATTTGAAAGTCATTGATTCGCCGGTTGCAAAGGCCGGCGATGAAACTCTTCTGCGTCTAATCAAAATCTGCGAAGGCGCAAGAACACTTGCTGACATCGAACACAAGTGCAAATTCCTGTTTACTGCCGATGACCGGATTGAATACGATGAAAAGGCCGTGCAAAAGGTTTTGATGAAGGATAACGGCCTTGCGATGCTAAAACTCGTCCGTGAAAAGTTAGCCGGGATGGCGGAATTAACCGAGCAGGGTATTGAGGATATGCTGCGTGCGTTAGCCGAAGAGCATAAGGTCGGCTTAGGCAAAGTCGCCCAGCCCCTCCGCGTCGCAATCACCGGCTCAACCATCAGCCCGCCAATCTTTGACTCCGTGCAGTTGCTGGGCAAAGAAAAAACGTTGGTCAGAATCGATACGACCCTCGCTAAATTCGGGGGAGCCAAATGACCACTAAGGCGCAGGCTATATTACGCGATACGCTTTTTATTCTTTTTTTTGGTCTTTACACCGGAATGGCTTTTTCCTTAATCAATCATTTAGTCCTTTTATTAGTGCAACCCTTTCTATTAGTTCCTTTAATGTTTATCCGACCAGGCGGATATACGTTCAAGATGGGGAAAAGAGCAAAAGTGATTATTCTGAGTTCCGTCATTCTTATTATAGCCATACTCGAGTTTGAGGCTTATTTTATGGGGGTAAAATCAGCAGACAGTTGTCAGTGGCCATTTGCTCTCAAATTGTCGTTTGGGTTATTTTTTTTAATATGCATGGTTGTCATGTTATATAAACTTTTGCAAGATAGGAAGATTCCAGAGGAAGACGGGAGATAACTTATGTCGTTACTTGTGACGGGTTCGATTGGTATTGATACTGTAAAAACGCCTTTCGGCGTGAGCAAGGATTGTCTTGGCGGCTCGGCTGTGTATTTCAGTATGGCGGCGAGCTTCTTTTCGCCCGTGAGGTTTCTCGGCGCAATCGGGGCAGATTGTCCGTTCGATTTGAAGAAAATCTTCAAAGGCAAAAAGGTTGACCTCAACGGTCTTGAACTGCGGCATACAAGCAAGACCTTCCGCTGGGCCGGCTCATATCAGGGTGCAATGAACGAGGCGACAACCGACGCCGTCGAGTTAAACGTCCTTGCGGAAAACCCGCCACAAATGCCCGAGGAATACAAGGACAGCAAATTCGTCTTTTTGGCAAATACCGCGCCGATTCTGCAAGCCCAGCTTCTCGACCAGCTTCATAAGCCCAAATTTGTCGCAGCCGATACGATGAATCTCTGGATAAATAATAATCTTGCCGATTTGCACCGGCTGATGAAAAAAATCGACTGCCTCATCCTCAACGAAACTGAAGCGAGGATGTTATCAGGCGACCACAATCTCATAACCGCTGCTGCCAAAATCGAGAAACTTGGCCCCTCCGTCGTAGTCATCAAGAAGGGCGAATCCGGCTCAATCATTCGCCAGAAAAATGGCGATTTATTTGTTTTACCCGCCTATCCCGCCACAATTGTCAAAGACCCCACCGGCGCGGGCGACAGCTTCGCGGGTGGTTTTATGGGCTATTTAGCGGGCCAGAACAAGACCGATTTCGCGACATTGAAAAAGGCCGTCGCTTACGGAACAGTCGTCGCGTCTTTTACAATCGCCGATTTCTCACTCAAAGGCCTGACAAAAACAACCAGACGCAATATCGACAGCCGACTGAAGGAACTTCGCAATCGAGTAAAATTTTAATCGGGGTAAAATATGCGAGTGTTTATCGCAATCGATATCGACGACAAGATCCGAAAGGCAATCGCGAATTTGCAAAAACAAATCGCATTGAAGGTCAGCAGCGTTAAACAGGGTGACCTCAAATGGGTCGAGCCGAATAATATCCATCTGACGCTGAAATTCCTGGGTGAGATAAGTGATGAGCAACTCGCGGAAGTCAGCGAAATTACAAAAACCATTGCCCAGGCACACCAGAAATTTAACCTCGAAATCGAATCAGTAGGGAGCTTTGGTGGACGCAGCGCAAAAGTCGTCTGGGTTGGAGCGGGTAAGGGAACGGAAGCATTGTTGGCATTGCAAAAAGACCTCGATGACCTCCTTGAGCAGGCCGGCTACCCAAAGGAAGAAAGGGAATTTTCCGCTCACCTGACGCTTTGCCGGGTCAATCACCCCATAGCGGGCCTTAAAGTGGGCGAGGCACTCCCGCAATTTTCGCATCTCAGGCTCGGCTCAATCGCTGCCGACGCGATTTACATTTACCAAAGCCAGTTGACACCAGCCGGTCCAAACTATACTCTATTGGGCGAGTTTAAGTTGCGGTAAGGATGAATGAAAAGCCGGGGAACGTTTCCCCCTTACATACCCACAAAGGAGTCGAGAAAAATGACTAAGACAAAGACCACCCAGCAGACCAAAGGCGCAGTTGAACCATTAAGACCACAGCAGGCGGACAAATCGGGCGCAGCGGACAAATCAGGCGCGGAAACATCTCTGCAGAGAGTTATCGCTCAAATCGAAAAGCAATACGGTCGCGGCTCGATTATGCAGATGGACGAGCACAAGTATGCCAGAATCCAGGGCATACCGACCGGTGCGTTATCGCTCGATATCGCCCTGGGTGGTGCGGGCATACCGCGAGGCAGAATCGCAGAGCTTTACGGCCCCGAATCGTCAGGCAAAACAACACTGGCCCTGCACATCATCGCCAACGCCCAAAAAGCAGGCGGCGTCGCGGCGTTCATCGACGCCGAGCACGCCCTTGATACCACCTGGGCAAAACGCTTAGGCGTTGACGTCAGCTCGCTTCTCGTAAGCCAGCCGGATAACGGCGAACAGGCGCTCGATATCGCCGAAATGCTTATCGCCTCAAATTCCGTTGACGTCCTCGTTATCGATTCGGTCGCGGCACTTACCCCAAAAGCCGAAATCGAAGGCGAAATGGGCGACAGCCACATGGGTCTTCAGGCGCGACTGATGAGCCAGGCGATGAGGAAGCTCACCGCCATAATCGCCAGGAGCAAAACCGCTCTCATATTCATCAACCAGATTCGAATGAAAATCGGCGTGATGTTCGGCAATCCCGAAACCACCACAGGAGGCAACGCGCTGAAATTTTACAGTTCGGTCCGCCTCGACCTGCGCCGGATAACGACCCTCAAGGAAGAAAGCGGCTCAGTCGGCAACAGGGTTCGCGCCAGGGTCGTGAAAAACAAAATCGCCCCGCCCTTCCGTGAGGCCGAATTCGATATTATGTTTGACCACGGTATCAGCTACGAGGGCGACCTGATTGACCTCGGCGTCGCGAGCAACGTAATAGAAAAATCAGGCACGCATCTGGGTTTCGGCGAGATACGCCTGGGCCAGGGAAGAGAAAAAGCGAGACAATTCCTTATCGACAACAAGGACCTCTGTGAACAGATAAAACACAAAATCCTCGTCGCGAAAGGATTGATAATAGAAGATAAACCCGCTGGGGCGGACAAATAAATACTAAACCACGGATTTCAAAAAGGACGAAATGCAGTTTAATCTGCCTGCCCTGCATAGTACCTTAGGGACGAAGCAGGGTGGTTAAGAACTAATTCAGAAAGGATAACGCTATGAATTTACTTGCAGCAGCAACGCCGACGCAACCGGCGCCGGCTTATCAGAACCCGGCCCCGGCTTATCAAAATCAGGCCTACCAGAACACAACGATGCAGCCAGACAGGCCGGTCCAACAGCCGAACTGGAAAGCCAAGGTTTTAGGTTATGGCTATTTCGTTTTCAATATCGCCGTCGTTATTTTCGTTATTACTATGGTTTACAGGTTCGTAAAGGCCTTCGAAAAAATAGCCGGCAGTTTGGACAAAGGCATTGTTATCAGAAAAGACGGTACGACAATCTAATTTTACAGAGCAGATATGACATTGACCGCAAAACAGATAAGAGCCGGCTACATCGACTTTTTCAAAGGCAAGGACCACAAGTTTATCCCCAGTTCGCCTATTGTTCCCATTGGCGACCAGACGCTGCTTTTTGCCAACGCCGGGATGAACCAGTTCAAGGACATATTCCTCGGTCTCAGCGTCCCGTCGTGCCGCCGCGCGGTAAACAGCCAGAAATGCCTCCGCGTAAGCGGCAAGCACAACGACCTCGAAGAAGTCGGCCACGATAACTATCATCACACGTTCTTCGAGATGCTTGGCAACTGGTCATTCGACGATTATTTCAAAGCGGAGACAATCGAATGGGCCTGGGAATTGTTCACCAAAGTTTGGGGTATCGACCCTAATAATTTATACGCGACAGTATTCGCGGGCGATGCCCACGATAATCTGCCCGAAGACAGCGAAGCTGCGTCGCTCTGGACAAAAGTAACGTCTCTTCCCGCCGACCGCGTCCTTAAATTCGGCAAAAAAGACAACTTCTGGGAAATGGGCGAAACAGGCCCCTGCGGCCCGTGCAGTGAAATACACATCGACCTCGGCCCCGACCGCTGCGACAAGAAAAACGTCCCCGGCCACAAATGCGCCGTCAACGCCGGCTGCGCAAGGTTCATCGAGCTTTGGAATCTCGTATTCATACAATTCAACCGGGCCGAAAACGGCAAACTCACACCGTTGAATGCAAAATATGTCGATACCGGCGCAGGCCTCGAAAGGGTCACGGCTGTTTTGCAGGGCAAACGCAGTAATTATGACACCGACCTGTTTATGCCTGTCATCGACCAGCTCGGTAAAATGACTGGTAAAAAATTTACGTCGCAGCTTGGCAACAAAACCGATAATGCGTTTCGCGTCATCGCAGACCATATACGCGCGCTTTCAATGGCTATAACGGACGGAGCGACCCCATCAAATGAAGGCAGGGGCTACGTCATTCGCAGGATTCTTCGACGCGCATTCCGTTTCGGCAGAGAGCTTGGCCTGCGCGACCCGTTCCTCTTCAAACTTGTCCCGGCGGTCGAGGATTGTCTCGGCGAAGCGTTCCCGGAAATAAAGGCACGCAGGGATTATGTCTCAACCGTAATAGAATCCGAAGAGGCAAGCTTCGGCAGAACACTTGACAGGGGACTGGAAATCTTTACCGATGCTGCCGATAAAGCTAAAAACAAAACCATCTCCGGCGACGATGCCTTCCAGCTTTACGATACTTACGGCTTCCCCGTTGACCTTACGCAACTGATGGCGCAGGAGCGGGGCCTCAAGGTCGATACTGACGGCTTTAATGCCCTGATGGAACAGCAGCGCAGCCGCGCAAGGGCCGCGCAAAAAGGCGCCCAGCTTTTAGTTACCTCGCAGGATACGGAGCTTCCCGTAACCGAGGACCTGCACAAATACAAGACAGACCGCTGCGATGCGACAATCGTCGGCTTTATCGACCATGGCGTCTTCAAAACAAAAGGCAAGTTCGAGGCAGGTGAAGAAGCCGGCATCGTCCTCGACAAGACCTGCTTTTACGCCGAGATGGGCGGACAGGTCGGCGATTGCGGGACCATCGACTCAGCCAAAGGCAAATTTGTCGTCGATATCACGACCAAAGTCGCCGATTGCGTCATTCACCGCGGGCGGTTCATCGAAGGAGCGCTTGCCGTCGGCGATAAAGTTACCGCCATTGTCAGCCCCGACAGGGACGCCACAAAGAAAAATCATACAGCAACACATCTGCTCCAGTGGGCACTTCGCCAGATTCTGGGCACTTCCGTCGCCCAGCAGGGCAGTTTGGTTTCGCCCGATTATCTGCGGTTCGACTTTACCTGTCCGAAAGCGCTTACCGCCGAGCAGATAAAAGAAGTCGAATCACTCGTTAAGGGGAAAATTGCCGCCGATTTACCCGTTACCAATGCGGTTCTTTCCCGCGAAGAAGCCGACAAATTGGGAGCGATGGCGCTTTTCGGCGAAAAATATGGTTCGGAAGTTCGCGTTGTCGCTGTCGGCGCGCCGGACGAAAAAGGGTTGAATCTTGCCTTCAGCAAGGAGTTCTGCGGCGGCACTCACGTTGACAGAACAGGCGTTATCGGTGGGTTCAAAATCATAAAAGAAGAAAGCATTTCCGCGGGCGTACGCAGAATCACCGCCCTTAGCGGTCAGGGGCTCGCCAAATACCTCGAACAGCGAAGCGATATCATCGATGAGCTTTCACTTACGCTTAAAATCCCTGCGGACAAAATTACAGAAAAGGTCTATAACCTGCTCACTGAAAATAAACGGCTCGCCAAAGAGCTTAAATCCCCCTCGCGTCAGGCCACGTCCGATTCTCTCGCCGAAGCGAAACAAATGCTGGATAAATGCGAAAAAGTCGGCGACGCCTCGATTATCACGGGAAAGTTATCGCCCACGACCGTCGAGCAGGCACGTGCCGCGATTGATATGCTTAAAAAGAAGGCCCCGTCCTCCGTCATCGTCCTCGGCTTTGCGGAAGGCGACAAGGCAACACTTCTCGCTGCCGTAACCGACGACCTCACCGGCAAAATCGGCGCAGGAGAAATCCTCAAACAAATCGCCCCCATAATCGACGGCGGCGGCGGCGGAAGACCCAATATGGCGCAGGCAGGCGGCAAAAAACCAGAGAAGCTCGACGAAGCAATCGCCAAAGCCGCGGAAGTTATAAAAGCAAAACTGTAAAATCTTTACTGGCTATAGTAAGGGTCGGCAAGTGGAGGAAAACACCCCAAACCAGAAGCCGTCCGAACCGGCAATCCGGTTCAAATGCGATTTTTGCGGCAAACAGATTCACGTGCCATCGGTGCATGCAGGCAAAAAGGGAAAATGTCCCCAGTGCAAGAATCTTGTCGTTATTCCTCAATTGATGTCGCCGCCGCAGGCAAGTACGCCGATTAATCCCGGACCAGATTTAGACCAGCTTCTTCAGCCGAGTCCACCGCGAGACAGTACCGCTGCCGACCAGCCGAAAGACCAGCAGTATGAAATGCTGCGAGAAAGCGCAGGATTCTCTCAGCCACCGCCTCCGCCGCAACGAAAATTCCCATGGCTTATCGATATATTTTTGTACCCAGCTAATGTCCAGGGCCTGATTTTTCTTGCCATAGCCGTTCTGGTGCCGCTTCTGATTCAGATGGTTTCACTGGTTCTGTGCATATTCGGTTTACTGTTTTCTCTTCTTAATGGTGTAATAGGGATGTACATCTATTGGTTTCTCGCTCAATGCGTCCGCGATAGCGCCTCCGGCGGCCTGCGAGCGCCCGAGACAGTGGCCGAAACGCCTGGTATTTGGGAGCTGCTCTGGCAGGTTTTCGAATTATTTGCATGTCTGGCGCTCTGTGCCGCTCCGGCGCTTGTGTATTATATTTACATATATAAAACCGACACGCCTTTTTGGTGGCTCACCGGCCTCGGCGCATTTATTTATCCGATGGCGCTTCTGTGCGTGATAATGTTTGACTCAGTAAACGGATTGAATCCTCTTATAGTCATCCCGTCCATATTCAGTGCGTTTTTTCAGTATTGCGGCCTGGTTGTCCTTATCAGCGCAATTAGCTTCTTGTATGTTCAGACAACAAAACTGCTTCCGCACGAGTTTTTCCTGAGAATGGTCTTGTCTCCATTGATCCATGTTGTTGAGCTGTATCTGGCCATGATGGCAATGCACCTGCTTGGCCGTTTTTACTTTAAGTACCAGGAAAAACTCAGCTGGGATGTTTAGCTTCGAGTTTGCTGCCGAATCCGAACGCTTCTGGCGTGTGCGTCCAATCCCTCTGCCTCTGCCAGGCGAATTATATCATCCGCGCTTACAGCTAATTTCTTTTTGTCGTATTCGATTATGCTTATAGATTTGACAAAATTATTGCTAGTAAGTGCGCTAGAGAATTTTGCGCTGCCACCCGTAGGCAGCGTATGGCTTGGCCCCGCCCAGTAATCACCAACCGCTACCGGCGAATAATCCCCGATAAATATCGCACCCGCGTTTTGTATCTTGTTGGCTATTTGCCTGCTCTGTTTTCCGCACTGAATCTGCAAATGTTCCGAAGCGAAAGCATTAGCCCATTCCGGTATGTCAGCCATACGCCCAAATACCACAATCGCGCTGAAGTTCAGCAGACAATCAATCGTTTCTTTCGATCTGCTTAGCTCTCCTGTCTGCAGGTTAAGTTCCGCCAATACCTCAATAGCAAGTTTCTCGGAATCCGTGAATAAAACCGCTGACCCCGGATTGTGCTCCGCCTGACTGAGCATATCCGCCGCTACCCAGGCAGGATTGGCCGATTTATTCGCTATTATTAGAACTTCACTTGGTCCAGCTATCGAGTCAATGCCAACTTGTCCGAGAGCATAGCGTTTGGCAGTCTGCACCCATTGGTTTCCAGGGCCGACAATCATATTTACAGATTTAATGGTGTCTGTTCCATCTGCCAAAGCCGCAACAGCTTGAACTCCGCCTATCCTGTAAACTTCTTTAATCTTCAATTCTTTGCAGGTCGCTAATATCACAGGATGAATACTGCCCTTGTATCTTGGCGGCGAGACTACAACGATTTCTTTCACGCCCGCCACTTGTGCCGGAACAGCCGTCATAATGACCGTTGAAGGCAACGGTGCAGATGCGCCGGGAACGCATATCCCTACTCGCTCTATCGGCGTATATCTTATGCCAGTCGATTTGAAATTTTTGTCTTTGCCGACGAATATTTTTGTCTGATACTCTTTGACGTCTTTTATCGCCTGACGAATCGACTTCAAAAGTTTCTTATCTATCGCTTTGTGGGTTTCTTGTAGTTCTGCTTCTGATATTCTGAACTGCTCAGGGGTAAGTTTAACGCCATCAAATTTTTCTGTGTACTCGACTACTGCGTTATCGTGCCGTTCCCAGACATCCTCAATTATGCCCGCTACTTTCTGGCCTTCTTCGCTTCGAGGATTAAATGTTGCCACTGCGCACACGATTTCACGAAGATTTATCAGCCTTTCTTTAAAATTCGGCTGGTCGTGTTTAATCAGAATTTTATCAAGCTCATTCGCCACTTTTTCTTCCGCCTTTTTGCCTTTTACTATTTACTTTTTGCTTTTGCTATTATCTTCCGAAGTTCCCGTAACTATATATCCTTGTCGCTTTTTGCATCAGCAGGTATTGTTCGCCTTTGTATTTTGTTAAAATCCCCGCTACGTTGAACCTTACGGGGTTTGCTTCGCTTCGCACCTGCGTCATAGCATCTTCGAGTTTCTGGCAGGACAGCAGCTTTATAGCGAATTTATCGACCCCTCGCCCAAACGCATCCGCCTCAAAAATATAATCGCCGTTTTTGACCGTTATTCGTCCGGCCCTGTTTGCAAAAATAGTGTCCTGTTTCAGTTGCAGCTCTTCGGCACGGGTCGCCTGCGCCTCGGTCGTCGGCAAAACCTCCGATGTTTTCAATAACGCCACTATCTCCGGTGGGATATTCACCACATCATTGGGGGCATTCACCGCCTGCGTAACATCATTCGCTTCATTTTGCCCTTTTTCTTCCGCTGGTCTGGTTATCTTGCGAAGCGACAGATAATATACCGCGAACAAATAATTTTTCCCCTCGAATTTCGTTGTCTTTGCCCATATCCGAAACATCGCATCGCTTCGCTCTTTTGCGTCCATTATCATTTTTTCGAGCGTCGCCGAGCCGAGCATCTCCAATGTCTGTCCTGCTTTTATATCCACCCCGCCTACGTTCGCCGCGGACTCGAACTCAAACGCCCATTTGTCAGACCCCGCTTGAATCAACTTGCCGTCAACGCCCGCGAAAACGTAATCGTCGGGCAATAATTTATCACTGGCTTGTAATTTATTGCCGGTCTGCAATTTATTGCTGTTGGTTTTTGCCGCCGTTGCCGACGTCGTTATCGCTGCCGCAATCGTCAGGGCCAATATAAATCTCGCTATCCTCATCGTTTGGCTTTCTCTTTTTTGCCGGCCTTTTTGTTTGACTGCTCAAGCGTATATTTCAACAGCCCGCCCGAAAGCAGAATCTGCCTGTCTCTGCCCGACAGGTTTAACTTGCCCATAATCTCATATCTGCCATTTTCTTCGACAATCTTTACTTCATCTTTGTTTTTTATCGCATCGACTAAGCCGTCTATCCGCAGGTTGTCGCCCTGGCCGATTTTTTCGTAGTCATCCTGGTTGGCCAGCTCTATCGGCACAACGCAGAAATTTATCAGGTTCGCCTTGTGAATCCGCTCGATGCTTTTGGCGACCACTGCACGCACGCCTAAATACATCGGGCATAGCGCTGCGTGCTCTCTCGACGACCCCTGCCCATAGCTCGCCCCGGCAACAATAATGCCGCCTCGGCCTTCGCCCTTCACCTTCATCGCCCGTTCAGCGAAACTTGGCTTGCCTTTTTCATTGAAGCAGTGGAACACTACTTTTGCGTATTCGGGCACATTGCTGCGAAGCTTCAAAAATGCCCCCGCGGGCATTATGTGGTCGGTCGTAATCTTATCGCCGCACTTTATCAGCACTTCCGCCTTCAAATCCGCCGGCAATTGCCTCGGTTGTTCGGGCACAACTATTGTCGTCCCGCGAATAACCTCCGCCTTGGCCGCCTGCTTCTCGCTCAGAGGCGCCTCAATCATATTATCATTGATAATAAATTTCACCGGCTGCTCAATCTTCGGGTATTTTATCCCGAACAACTTTTTCATTTCTTGCGGGTCGGTAATTTTACCCGTCAAAGCCGACGCGACCGCTGTCTCGGGACTCACGAGAAATACCTTGTCGTCCTTCGTTCCGCTTCTTCCCGCGAAATTCCGGTTGAACGTTCGCAAGCTCACAACACCGTCGGCGGGCGAGAAACCAAGTCCTATGCAAGGCCCGCATCCACTCTCCAGAATCCTCGCCCCCGCCGATATAATGTCTCCCAGTGCGCCGTTTGCCGCCAGCATATTCAAAACTTCCCTGCTGCCCGGCGCAACCGCGAATTCAACCGTCGGGTCAATCTTCCTGCCCTTTAACGCCGTCGCAACCATCATCAAATCCGCGTAACTCGAATTTGTGCAGCTTCCTATCGCTATCTGCTTCGATGGAGCGCCAGCTATTTCTGCGATTGTTTTCACATTATCAGGCGACGACGGGCACGCCGCCATCGGTTCAAGTTTCGACAAATCAATCTCAATCAGCCGGTCGTAAATCGCTCCCGCGTCCGCATTCATCGGCTGATAATCCCTTTCCCGTTTCTGCGCCGCCAGGAATTTCTTTGTCTGTGCATCGCTGGGGAAAACACTTGTTGTTACTCCCAGCTCCGCTCCCATATTCGTAATCGTCGCCCGTTGCGGCACAGTCAGCGTCGCAACCCCAGGCCCGAAATACTCAACACCCCAGCCGACGTTACCCTTCGTAGTCAATATACTCAAAAGTTTCAGAATCACGTCCTTCGCCGCGACCCAGTCAGACAGTTGCCCCGTCAATTTAACGCCTATAACTTTTGGGCAAGCCAGGTAAAATGGTCCTCCGCCCATCGCAACCGCAACGTCTAATCCGCCTGCGCCTATCGCTATCGCACCGATTCCCCCGGCTGTCGGCGTATGCGAATCGCTCCCCAATAGTGTTACACCAGGTTTTGCGAACCGTTCTAAATGAACCTGATGGCAAATGCCGTTGCCTGCCCGCGAATGATATACGCCGCTTTTGGCCGCTATCGTTTGCAAATACAAATGGTCGTTATGATTCTCCGGCCCAAACTGCGACATATTATGGTCAATATAACTGACCGATAAATCAGTCCGGATTCGACCGGCCCCCATCGATTCGAACAACAAGAACGCCGTCGTTCCCGTTGCGTCCTGCGTCAGCGTCTGGTCAATCCGTATCCCTATCTGCTCGCCTGCCGCGAGTTTTCCTTCAACGAGGTGCGCCCCAAGTATCTTGTAAAAAAGCGTCTCAGCCAATTTTTAACCCCAATCATTATCGTTTAGCCCCGCCCCCTATGGGATGGGTCAAGCCAATTTAACACAAAACTCCCGCAAATACAAACCCCTCACATTGTCAATCCGACCGTAGCGGAGGAATCTGTTAAAAATCAGAAGTAATACCTGCCCAAGTAGCCAACTATCACCTTTTTCACTTCCAGGGTATCTATCACGCCGATATGACGATAAATTATCTCACCGCCCGGCTTTATAATAACCGTGTAAGGGATGCCGCCTTCCCAGCCCTTGTCCAGCGCCTCACCTAATTCGGTTCTGTCCTCCGAGTTGAACAGATAATTGGTGCAGGAAACCTGTTTATCCTTCAGAAATTTTATAGCATCGTCTTTTTTGCTCGGCATATCCCCGCTGATTGTTACCATTTCGAATGCCCTGCCCCGATACATCCTGTTTATATTAACTAATTCCGGCATTTCAATTACGCAGGGCCCGCACCATGTTGCCCAGAGGTTGACCAGCCGGAGTTTGCCGGAATTGTTTTTCATAATCTCACGCACGCCGTTGGCGTCGATAAGATTGATTTCAACCGGTTCTTTTGCCCATTCCGCAAATGCCTTTTGCGCCGAGTTTTTCTTGTCCGCCCATTTTATCGTACAGCCGAATGTCTTTATTTTCTTTATCGCAACCTCTCGTCCTTCCAGCATCGCGTCAATCGCGTCCCGAACAAAGCTCTTCTTTATTTTGCTCGGGTCTTCGGAGTTATCGACTGCGCCTGAGTATTGCAGTTTGCGTTCCTTGTCGAATATGAAAACGTGAGGAGTGCTAACCGGGCCATAAGCACGGGATACCGCCTGTGTCTGGCCGTCGTAGAGATACGGGAAATTAAACTTCCTCTCAGCCGCGCGAAGCTTCATCTCCTCAAAAGAATCGCCTATGTCGGTATATCCCATCTCATCGAGCCGGACTGCCTGCGGGTCATTCGGCGATATTGCCACAACCGCCACTCCCTTGCTCTTATAGTCTGTCACTAATTGCATTATCCGGCTTTCGTATGCCTGCGCCGTCGGGCAGTGATTGGCCATAAATACAATCACGAGGATATTTGCGTCGGCAAAATCCGCCAGTCGGTATTCTCGACCATCTACGCCGGGCGAATTGAAATCCGGCGCAGTTGCCCCGATTTCCAAAGGCACAATTTTACTCGTCTCTGCCGAAGCATTCCCCGCAACCAATATCGCGATTAGAATCGCCGACCAAAATACTTTCCGTCCGTTCATATTCGATGCCTCCAAGTAATCAACTTTGTTTAAATGATACGCCATCGGCAATCGATAATCAACCCGGCAAAGTCCGCGCATAAAAAAACCGGCCTGCCCCGTCAATTCGGAGCAGGCCGGCGTTACGTGTTACATTCGGTTATTCTGCCGGCCAATTGTTCCCGCCGTTATGGCGCCGGGATACTCATTTCTGTATAGTTCTCCAGGATGTGATCATAGTACTTATGATTAAACACACCAATCCCTTTTAGCGCATTAATAATTCCATCCTGCGTACGCGGGGTAATAGGGTCAGGGTTATTAAGGTCATTGACCCCTTTTGTCGCAAGGGTGAAAAGCGACGCCGAAATAGTCCCTACACCCGTGATTTTATGATCTAAGTCGAGAAATACGCTGTCTTCCGCTGTAATGGTGCCCCTCAAGGTGGGGGCAAGAAGTATTCTCTTCGTAAGACCGATATTTACCTTCCCGACGTTGCCCATCATAAAGGAATTGAAGTCGAAAGGTGAATTGCCGTTGAGCTTGTAGAAATGCCTTTTGTTCCCCCGCTCCAATATAAACGGATCGAGGAACCCGTTGCTGTCACTTGCGTTGAGCTGGACGTAAACCTTATGATTGTTGGCATCTTTTCCGTAAACAATCAGGTTCGCGTCAATAAGCGTATTGGTGTCATTAACCTCATCAAGAGCAATGTTCATCACCAAAAGGCCCTTAAAGGGAATCGTTACCCTATTTGTATCATCTACCCCTTTAATTGTGTCCGACGGGTTATAAATTATCCCTCTAATTGTGCCCGACAGCTTATAAATAAGAAAATAACCATAAGATGGCGTGCATATACCAAGCATTATCAGTACCACAAACAACGCCGATAACCGTTTCATTTTGCCGTCTCCTTTTATTAAACATCCAGTCATTTTTGTTGCCATCAGGGTGAAGATAATTATGATTGTAGCTATTATCTCTTGTGCAGGCCCGTTTGCAACTTAAATCCGCGGTCAAAAGGTTTTAGGGCTCCGCGGGGTTTTGGTGGTAGAAATTACTCAGCTCACGATACAAATCCGGATATGTCTTTTGTAAATCCTTTGGCCGTTCGAAGAAGTATTCGGTTGCGACTGCGAAAAACTCTGCCGGGTCCTGCCCCGCGTATGAACCCAATAGCGTCGGCCTGTTACTCGATAAATCCTGCTGAAGCTTAATATAATTTTTGTGAAGCACCCTTGCCCATGTGATAAACGTTGACCTTTGCTGAAGCACCACAGAACTATCGCCCTGTCCGCAGGTGCTGTCCAATTGGTGTGCGAATTCGTGAAACACAACATTATGTCCGTCTCGCACATCGGCCGCTCCTTGCCGAACGTCATCCCACGACAGCACAACCGACCCGTGATGCCACGATTCGCCTAATCGTACGTCGAATCCTTCTTCGACGACGCCGCCCGCCAGATGCCTCGTTGCTTTTGCCACGTATGCCGCCGGGTAGACGAGTATTGAATGCAATCCCGGGTAGTAATTGGTTTCGCGGTGCAAAAGCAATACGCACGCCTGGGCCGCTATCGTTACCCTGATTTCATCGGTAATTGCCAGTCCGCCGCAGCCGAAGAAATGCTTCTCAGCCAAGAATACGAGGATATGCTGTTTCAATTCCTCTTTGTCGAGCACAGACAACCTGCGATAGAACAGCACATGCCCTTCAATTATACCCGCCCATTCCGGCGGGAAGGGCCGCTGCCTTATCCGCTTTCTACGCCATTTCTTAAAAAACCACATATCTGGAATTATAAGCCCAAAAGCATAACTTTCGCCAGCTGAAGTTGCGGGATGTGTAATTTACCTCGTTCATTAGCGAACCGACGAGCCATCTGCCGGGGAACAATATATTGTCTTCGACTGCCGCTTGCCATAAACTATTCTTAGGCAAATTTATTACGAATACCGGGTAAAATGCCATGAGTATGGAAAAACAATTTGAAAGTATCGGCGATGGTTTGCTGGTGAGGGCTCCGGCTAAAATCAATTTATCGTTACTGGTCGCGGGCAAGCGCCCTGACGGGTATCACGAGCTGGAAACTATAATGGCGAAAATCAACTGGTACGATGAGATACTGATTGAGCCGAGGAGGGAAAAAGGGATTGAGCTGATTTGCAAGGGACCATACGAGGTGCCGGAGGGGGAAGATAATCTGGTTTATAAGGCGGCGAAGTTGATACTGGAAACAGGGTATCAGAGAATCGGGGAATCAGGAAAACAGGGGGCAGGGGTGAGAATTACGCTGGTTAAAAATATTCCTGCGGGGACAGGGCTGGGGTCGGGCAGCAGCGACGCGGCGGGGACATTGATGGGTATCAACAGGTTTCTGAAGCTGGGATTAAGCAAAAAAAAGCTTTCGGTATTAGCGACACAATTAGGCAGTGATGTAGCATTTTTTTTGGGGGGACCAATGAGTTTTTGCACCGGCAAAGGGGAAAAAGTGCAAAAATTGCCAAAAAGTGAATTTAGGGTATTTCTGGTTGTCCCTGACGTAAGTGTTTCTACTAAAAGGGTTTACGAAAACTACCGGCACGATACGGCGAAATACGAACCGTTTCACAGGGCAATAAGCGGGTATATTGAGAAAAAGAGGATTGATTTAGTTTGTGGATTGTGCGCAAATATGCTTCAGGAAAGTTGCTTTGAGTTGAATGCGAAGCTTAGAGAGCTGAAAAAGGAAGTCGAGCGAGCAGGAATCGGACAATTATGTTTGAGCGGGAGTGGTTCGTCGATGTATTGTATTATTGACAAAGGCAATGAGGAAAAGATAGTGACATACCAAAACAAACTTGCGCGAGATTTTTGCTGCAAGAGCATGATATTAAACAGCAACAGTTGGTAGCTAATAGGTGAGGCATGACTATGCAAATCAGCGAAGTTAGAGTGAAGCTAATAGAGAACAAGGACGACAGGTTGAAGGCGTTTTGCTCGGTAACGATGGACAATGAGTTCGTGGTACGCGACATAAAGATAATCGAGGGTACCAACGGCCATTTTGTGGCGATGCCGTCAAGGAAGATGAGCGACCACTGTGAGAAGTGTGGAGGCAAGAACCACCTCCGGGCGAAGTTCTGCAATAACTGCGGGGCCGGGCTGCCCGATGACCGTGCGAAAAAGGACATGAAAGGCCGGATGAAGCTGCACGCCGACATAGCGCACCCGATAAACGCCGAGTGCAGGAAGAAGATTCAGGACAAAGTAGTGGCTGCGTTCCATGAAGAATTGGAGAGGTCGAAGCAGCCGGGATATAAACCGGTGGATATGGATGAACCGGATGATGAGGTCCCGGAGATAGTAACGTAAACAGGTGTGTAAACACAAACGGCCCACGCTAATGTGAGCCGTTGAGTAAACCTGTGGTATTTGTCGGTAACAGTTCCGTTAAAGCGGAACTGACAGTGCAGCCGGGTTGCGGTGGGGTAAAGCCCGGCTGTTTCTTCAGATATTCAAGTCGTCGAGAACCTTTTCCAAGGCAAGGTCTAACCGTTCAGTAAGGTTGTATCTGCCTTCCGTGAGCTGCCGGCGAACCTTAAGGACTTTTTGCTTCCTGACTTCGGGCATCACGGCTATTTTCTTAAGCACCTGCCCGAGAGGCGTGCCGTTCATATTGTCGAGGATCTGCTCCATAAGCAGGTCATCATCTGCAATCAGGTCATTTTCCGGTTCGACATGCTCCCCGTGAACCGGTTCAAGGTTGAACCTCTGTTGTGTCAGCCAATTTTTGTGAGTGCAATCGGACATCAATATTACCCTGTCTATCGAGCCGCAGGCGAAAATTTCCGTTTTTTCGCCATAAGCTGTCAACCCCTATATCTTGTATGTCCCATAATCCTTTTTGGGACCCCAATCTTGTTTACAGTGTTGTTATCGACAATGATACCTTAAAAACTTTAGCGAATGCAAGGGTAGGGCGTAGATTTGCTTAACCATTTGTAAAAGCTGAAATTACGTTCTTTTTTGGGAGAAAAATGAGGTTTCAACACTGAAAATCACATTAAAAAAAGTAGAAATGACGGATTTAACCTCATCCAAAATCACTTATCAGTTAAGATTTTTGGCTTTAAGAACACACACTACATATAGTGGCTGGTTTTGGGGCCGGTAAATAAGGGTTCCTATAAGCGAAGCGGAAGATTTTTCCGGACCTTACTTCGTTCTGTATGTTTGTAGAGCTCCCTAAACGAGTACCGGAGGGGTATTGTGGGGGGGCATCAGGAAGGGTTTTTTGCGGCGTTAATAGCGTCCGACAGAGTAAGAGAGCCCTCATAGAGCGCCCGGCCGACAATAGCTCCTGCAGCGCCAAGGGAGGCCAGTTTTTTGATATCCGAGACGGTAGTAACGCCGCCGGAAGCGACAACGGGCACCGGCACTGTGTGAATAAGGACATTAGTCCTTTCAAAATTAGGCCCGGCAAGCATTCCGTCTTTGGCGACATCGGTATAGATTATTGCGGCTATGGGCAGCACGGCGGCTTCGCGGGCAAGTTCGAGCAGGGATTTGGGGTGCTCGTCATACCAGCCGCCCGTAACGACATGTGAACCTTTGGCGTCGAGGCCAAGCGCCACTTTGCCGGGGAAACGCTTAGCCATATCGCTGAACCATTCGAAGTCGTTAACGGCCTGAGTGCCGATGATAACCCGTTCGACGCCCAAATCGATGAGGGTTTTAATATCCTGCTCAGTTCGGAGTCCGCCGCCGACCTCGATTTTTAATTTGCCCAGGGCAGCGATGGCGGAAATGGTAGGCGAGTTGACGGGCCTTCCGACCTTTGCGCCGTCGAGGTCAACTATGTGGACCCATTCAGCACCCTGTGCGATGAATTCCTGTGCCTGTTTGACGGGGTTTTCCTGGTAATTAATTTGGCGATGGTAGTCGCCCTGTATGAGGCGGACGCATTTGCCGCCGCGAAGGTCGATAGCCGGTATGATATACATTATTCTGTCCTTCAAAGAGTTAAACCAGTCATCAGGGATTTTAGAAATACCATGAGCGTGTTGCAAGATAATTCGGGTGAAGGTGTGGTTGTAGATTTTGCAAGGCAATCCCCTGTGTATGATAAAGCCCCACTCTGCCTATTTATTCGTCGCCGGCTTGGCGGGCTTGATATTAGTCGCCTTCGGGAAAGTAAACGATGGTTTTTGCTTCAGCAGGGCATAGCCGAAGTTTAGCATAGTGTCGTTGCCGAGTTTGGAGATTTTGACGGGATCTATAAAGAAATTGGCTACGAATCCCTTGATTTTGCCCATGTAGCTGTTTGGCTCCGCAGCATTGTTGACCGATGCCACCGTAACTTCCATCCTGGGGTCGCCTTCGCCTTTCTTGAAGGTAAGGATGGCTGCGCGGGCGACCAGCTCGTTGTATCTTTTACTGTAATTATAATGACCGTTTTCGGGATTAACTGAAAAAAGGCCGATAGTTATGGGGCTTTCATTGCCTCCGAAGTTGAAAGTTATCTTTACTTCGGTAACGGTTTCATTGGAATCATTTATCGTTCCCCGTGCCTCGATGCGACCTATGCCTTCGCCTTCGAATTTGATAAAATCAAGGGCGTTTTTAACGGGGTCGCCTTTTTTAATTTCTTCTGGAAAATTCGCAATTACTTCATTGTGGTCGAGTATGTTATTGAAAGAGCCGGTTCCTCGCATTTCAAATTCGCAGGCGACGTAAAAGGTTTTTTTTGTGACTTTTTTACTATAGGATAAAATCCAGGCCTGCTGGTGGTTGTCGGGGTTTATATTCATATCGACGTGTGTGGGGGCGATAAGGGGGATAAAATACATAAAGGAAGATGAGGGATTTTTTGCGGGTTTCGAGCCGTCGTAGCCCAAGGTGACCGTCGGGCCGTTGGTGTCGTTGCTGTTCGCCGCTGATTTGACGCCGGCGTTATTGGCTGATTTATCGGTGTCGGAACATATTGCGATACTGGCAAATAAAAGCAGCATAAAAGCGGCGGTTATTACGCAGGTGCGAGGATTTATCGAATGTAAGTTCATGGCTTATTCCTATGTTTACGGGGCTACGGTTTGGCTTTTTATATTAACGGCTTTTGGAAAAGTAAACGACGGTTGTTTATTCAGCAGGGCATATCCGAAGTTGAGCATGTTATCGTTGCCGAGCTTGGAGATTTTGACGGGCTCAATAAAGAAATTGACGATGAACGCCTTGGCTCTGCCGACGTAACTGTTCGGTTTTGATGCCTTATTGACGGATACCACTTCGATGCCCATTCTGGGGTCGCCCTGGCATTTATTGAACGTCAGAGTGGCAACCCGTGCGACAATTTCATTATGCCTGTTCTCATATTTATAGTGCCCGTTTTCAGGTTTTATGCTGTAAAGCCCTATTGTAACGGGGCTTTTTTTCCCTTTTGTGTTGAAATGCACGTCCACTTGTGTAACGGTTACGTTGGAATCGGCTATGGTTCCCTTGACGTCTATTCGGCCAAACCCTTCTCCTTCCAACCTGATATAGTCGAGGAGATTATTCACGGGGGCGTTTTTCTTTATCTCTTCGGGGAAAGTAGCTATGACCCCATTGGAGTCGAAAATATCCATGAAAAAGCCGCTTCCATGCAACTCGAATTCGCACCTCAAAGTAAAGGAATCCAGGACGACGCTTTTTTCATACGATATAAAAATCGCTTGCTGCTGGTTATTGGGGCTGATTTGGGTGGTAACGAGGGTGGGCGAAATAAGGGGAATAAAATACATAAACGAGGCGGTGGGTGTTTTCATGGGTTTAAGAGTGTTGTAGCTCAACATAATGGTGGGGCCGTTGGGGTCGTTAATGTCTGTTGCCGGTTTGGCGTTATGGCTGTTGGGGTCGGCGCAGATACCGGGGCTCGCCATTAAAAGCAGCGTGCAAAAAACGGTAATCACAGACAAGCCGGTTTTTGGTCGGTATATCAAAATCATACTCGATTATTCAAATAATCGCTCACAAGTTACCCCCAATACTGAACGTACAGGCCAGTCAGCTATTTTAGAGCAGCGGCGATTTGTTATCAATGGTTTTTCAGGCGAGGCCTATTATTCTTGCAATTTGGCGTGTGAAAATGTATAGGATAAGAGGTTCCGGCGAAGGGTAGAGCTGTCGCCGGGGCGGTTTCGGAGAGGTGTCGGAGCGGCTGAACGAGCTGGTTTCGAAAACCAGTGTGCTCTTTATTGAGTACCGTGGGTTCGAATCCCACCCTCTCCGTTTTTTGCAATTTCAATCCGATGCTCTCGCGTTTATATTTATTGGCGGTCAAAGCAAATGCGTATTGGATTAGGACAATTTGACGCGGTGGTGGGAGACCTTGAGGGTAACGCCGAGAGGATGCGGGAGATTTACGGGCAGGCGGTAGAAAAAAAGGTCGATTTGCTTGTGTTCCCGGAGCTGGCGGTTTGCAGTTATCCGCCGGAAGATTTGCTGCTGAAGAAGCATTTTCTGGATGAAAACCGGAAAGTCGTGGAGAAGCTCGCTGCGGATTGCCCGGGGATAACAATAGTCGCCGGTTTCGCGGATTATTATCGAGGCAAAACTTACAACACCGCGGGGGTGTTACAGAATGGGCGGCTGGCAAATGTTTATCGCAAAGGTCTTTTGCCTAACGAGGGTGTTTTCGATGAGCAGCGGTATTTCGAGCCGGGCAGCAAGCCGATGGTTATCACACTGGACGGCTTGAATATCGCTATAACGATTTGCAGGGATATATGGGATATTAACTGGCTTGGCAAATTCCTCAAGAGCGCGGGGCAAATCGATGCGCTGCTGAACATATCGGCATCGCCATTTCATCTGGTAAAAATCAAGACGAGATGGGACATAGTCGGCGATTGCGCGAAACGGTTCAACTGTCCGGTTGGCTATTGCAATCTTGTGGGCGGGCAGGATGAGCTTGTTTTTGACGGGCGGAGTATGTTTGCAGACGCAACGGGGAAAATCGTCGCTATGGCCAAGGCGTTCGAGGACGATTTACTAATAGCGGATATTACAAAGAAAGGCAAAACGGTTCGCGTCGAGCCGCAGCCAAACAGCGGGGTTGCTGATATTGAGGCGCCCGAAGAGGCGTATCACGCGCTTGTGCTTGGCACAAAGGATTATGTGCGGAAAAACGGCTTCAATAAGGTGCTAATAGGATTGAGTGGGGGGATTGACTCGGCGTTAACCGCAGCTATCGCGGTCGCTGCGCTTGGGTCTGAGAATGTAATCGGAATCACGATGCCTTCGAAATTCAACAGCGCCGAGACAATTGGCGACGCAGAAAAATGCGCCAAAAATCTTGGAATCAAATTTATGACCATCCCAATCGGCTCTGTCCTGGAACAATTCAATGGTTCACTTGAAAAAGTTGACGGCTGGGACAGCAGGGGGCTGGCTTATGAAAACCTGCAGGCGAGAATCAGGGGCACGATTTTGATGTCGCTTAGCAATCAGTTCGGCGCATTGGTGCTGACGACGGGAAACAAAAGCGAAATAGCGGTTGGTTATACAACTCTTTACGGGGATACGGCGGGGGGTTTCGCGGTTATCAAAGACGTTTTCAAGACGATGGTTTATAAACTCTCGCGCTACATCAATGAAATAAACGGCAGGGAGGTAATACCGAAAAGCGTTATCGACAGGGTGCCGACAGCGGAACTGCGTCTGAATCAGAAGGACAGCGATTCGCTGCCTGAATATGACCTTTTAGACAAGATTCTCAAGGGATACGTTGAGGAGGATAAATCGGCCCAGCAACTGATTGGGGAGGGATTGTCCAAAGAGGCGGTGAACAGGGTCATTCGCATGGTTGACCGCAACGAATACAAGAGAAGGCAGTCGCCGCCCGGGGTGAAAATCACGCACAAGGCATTCGGCAGGGACAGGCGTCTGCCGATTACAAACCGCTATAATCACGGCAATGGTTTGAAGTAGGCCTGCCCTGGTTACTTTGCCGATGTTTTGTCGAATTTCAGCTGATTCGCTTTAATCGCAACAACAATCGCGCGGGCAAACTGCACGGCAACCAACGAATCGTTGGCGGTTACAATCGGGCCATCCCGTTCAACGGGGGAGCCGGTATATTGTGCCCCCGCTTTTTTCATTTGCTCCCGATGCTGCGGCAGACCTGTTGCCCGGATACCGCGCAGGACGCCGGCGTCTGCCAGAATCGTAGTGGCGTTGCTGATAGCCGCGATGACTTTGTTTTTGGCGTAGGTCTCGCGCGCAATACCGAGCACGGCCGGATTGTTAAAATAATCCACATTGCCAAGCCCTCCCATAAAGATAACCGCGTCGAAATCCTCAACCCTCAGCTTGTCGAAGGTAATCTCGGAGGCGGCGATGCCGCCAAATGTCCCCTGCGAGGTCCCAGTCTTTGAATTGACGTCGACGGCGGCGGGCACCCCGTTGGAATAAACCACGTTGGTTCCTTGCGGGGTCCAAATCTTTGAACTGACGATAACGGGTGTGATGTTCCCTTCTTTCAAAACTCGCAGGATATCGATAAGCTCCGCTTCAGCATACTGGGCGGCGGTGACAATGACGACGGCTCTTTTTGTCGTTTGGACGGCGGACGGGGCCTGTTCCTGAGCTTTTTGCTGCACGAAGGGATAGCCGACACAGACAATCAGCAACGGCTCAAGCTCGCCGGGCAATTCGCAGATTCTTGTGATGTTTCTCGGTTCAAACGAGCCGACGGGCGATGAGGTCAGGCCCATTGATACGGCCTGCAACTGAATATTTTCGGCGACATAGCCGGCTTCCAGCAGCACAAATCTCTGGGCTTTATAGTTACCGTACTTGGTCGTGGCTTTTCGGATGGAGCCGGCGATAATTATATTACAGGCGGTGTTTTCTACCGGCCCCTGTCCGGAGACGGCAACCGAGAGCTGTTTTCGCAGGTCCAGGGTGGAAATCTGCTTAAGCGAATGTCCTTCGGGATTATAAGCGAACAGGCCTTCATGTGTAGCGAGATAAAGCTCGATTGGGTATAAGGCGTCAGCCGAGTGGGCCGCCCGAAGCCCCTGCTGCTTATCGGTTATGCCCTGGCCCGCCCAGAGCAATTGTCCAATCTGAGTGTAATTGAGCGGCTTATCGGCGAATTGCTGAGCGCTGCGCCTTGTATTAATCGCTGTTTCCACATCGACCACACCCGACTTGTTCGGTTCCGGGAGTTGAATAATTTTTTCCTCGCCCAAACGGTTTCGCCTGATGGCTTCCCCGAACGCGGGTAATGTTATGGCGAGTAAAACAGCCAGACAGCAGCCGGCAGATAAAAGGCCATTCCGAATTTTTGAATCTCCGTTTAATCTCATAATTATGGGCCTCCAAATTTAGTTTAGTAAAATTTTTAACCAGGACTGCCGGCCGGCTCTTTTGCCCCGTGTTTGTGAATCAGGTGAAGATTTCGCACATAAATCAGGGTATTAAGCGAAAGGCCAAGCATAAAAATAAGGTCCCTGCGGTGAATTGAATAAGTCAGGAGAATAATGCTGCCAATGATAGAAATGTACCAAAAGGCAACCGGGACGTGAGAGCGTTTTTTGTATTCACTTACTATCCACTGGAGAATGAATCTTGCACCGAAGGTCGCCTGTCCTGCGAAACCGATGATGAACCAGACTGGATGACCTGCCACCTGTTCGGTAATTGTGCTTCTGAAAAACTCGACTATCGACTGCAACATAGCGTTGCTCCTTATTGATAATTTATGTTCGATAACTGATAATCGGTTATTATGACCGTCGGCGGCAAATTATCAATTATCAATATTCAATAAAAATTCAGAGATAGTTGTGGGGCTGACTCAGGAACCTTTTTTGGCAAAGGGAGTATAAAGGGGGTCGCCAATCAGCATCATTTGCCAGGAGCAAAACGGCTGTGAACGCCAGAATGCCTCGACGAGACATTTGCCTTCGATTAATTCGAGGAAGAACTCTTCCGGATTCGGGAATGCGCCGAGATATGGTTCCGCCACGGGGCCAAAAGTCGCGGTAACGCCGTGAACCAGCATCGAAGGGCACCATTCTGTGCTGTTTGGGTCCCGAATGTCAATCGCTTCGAAGCTGGCGATATGAGCGCCTATCGCACCATCCACGAACTCGAAGGAATCGATGTATTTTTTCAAGCTGTACCAGCCGCAGTAAATCGCCGTTTGGGGGCAGCTGTGCGGCCCAAAAAGCTTGTCGGTTCGTTCCTCTCTGACCTGCAAGGTCGTGCGAAAACGCAATAAAACTGCCAGATTGCGTAATTTCTGGTCGAAACTGCCGTAAGAGCCGGGCTGTTTGTCGTCGGGGATACCGCGAGAATCAATGTAAGCGAAGCCGTGCAGGCCGATTTTTTCGGCATATATTGCTTTATCGATGAGTCCGCGGGCAATCTGTGGAGAAGGGCCGTCGAGGCGAGAAACCATAACATCCAGAATCAAACCTTCTATATATCCGCTATGCCTGTTCCACTGGTTTGGCTGCCAGCGATAAAGCTCATAGGGGCCGAACAATACCATCGACAACTCATTGTCAACGCTCGCCCCGGTTTCCCTGCCCGAAATCAAGTCAATTTCGTTTTTTACCCTGGTAAGCTCATTGCTGATCTTGGCGTTCACATCCGCCAGATGCGAGTCCTTGAGTTGTTTTTCATATTGCCCGGCGGTTGCTTCGAGTTGTTTGAGGCGTTCCTGTTGGTCTTTTAGTGGCCCGCGAGGACCTACCTTATATGGCACGCCGTATGTTGTAAGCAGACAGCGGATTGGTTGTCCATGTGTTTGGTCAGCAATGCGTTTTCGAATCGGCTCGGCGATATTTTTGTCGTAATCATCCCGACTAATCGAATCAACAAGGGTTTGGCCGAGAGACAGGGCCAGGATATTTTCTTTTGGAACATTTCGTTGTCGGCAATAATATTGCCCCAGCTCCTCCGATGCCGGGATATCTTTATTGACGATAACCAGTATTTCGTTGGGCTCCAGCGCCGCGGCAATTGTGCAAAAAAGCAACCCTATTAGTATTACGAAGCCGGCTAAATATTTATTCACCAATGATACCTCTTAACTGGAAATGTCCTGATAGCACGCAAGAGTATTAAACGGCCTTTGGGCCATGTTCGCCGGCAATGTTTTTCAGCTCGTCGGCAGTGGGGGATATTATTTCATCCTGTTTGAACATATAAACGCCTGTGGGATAATTACCAATGTCAGGGATGAGTTTCTGCCCTTTGCATAAGGCAATCAGCTTGGCGGGGAAATCGGCTCCGCAGAGATGAGAGCAGGGATAACCGCCTCCAAAACGCGGATTAACCTCCAATAACATTGGTCCATTTTTGCCCATTTTGACATCTGCATCAGCCGGCCCAAACATAGGAAAGGCCTGGGCAATTTTAACACCCAAATCCATAAGTTTTTTATCGTTGACGCTGACCGCTTTATCGGTTTCGCCGGCACGCATAGCGATTTTCTGCTTGCAGAAGACGCTAACGGGCTTGAAATCGCCGTCGCAAAAGATATCGTAGCCATATTCCTCGCCCGAAGCAAATTGCTGAATTACAGGCCCCGGGCAGCTCCTAAACGCCAATTGCAATTCATCTTCATTGTGGCAAGTATAAACGTACATCGAAGCGCTTCCCCTTCGCGGTTTTACTATTACAGGCCAGGAAAGTTTCCCCGCCGAGGTAAGCTTAAGGGCCTCTTCTATGGTTGTAACCATTTCAGGAACCTCGATGCCGGCCTTTTTGGCGTGAAGATAGGTCTGATACTTGTCGAAAGCGATTTCGATGGTTTTGGCGGGCGAAACTACCGCCATAATGCCGTTATTTCGGAATTTGTCATGTTGGGCCGCCAAAACCTCTAATTCAGGGTCTATAAGCGGCACGATCATATCAATTTTGTTTTTTGAGCACAAAGCGATGAGTTTATCGGCATATCCCGCCTTCCCCACCTTCGGCAACAGCATAATATTGTCGCAATACCTGAAAGCCGGCGCGTATTGACTGGTATCCGCACCCCATACCTCGCCGGCATCTCCCAAGGCCTGCTTGAAGTACTTCACCAGATAACCACGTCTACCTACGCTGGAAAGTAGCACGCGCATTTACGATTCGTTTCCTGTCTTATACATAAGTCCGGGTTATTAGACGCTTATAGCGGGTTATTTATTGCTATTTTCAGTTCATTAACCGCTATAGCTGAAACTTGTTCGCAAATTATACGCTAAAACAACGTGATGTCCACAGCTTTTTCATGGACAAGTTAGCGTGAAATCGTACAATCTCACATCATGAGCAAAGGAAGTTTTTGTGCTTTAATGAGGATTTAGTGTGAACGATATGTTCAACGAACTACTTGGCCCCAAAAGACCGCTCGACTGGTCTGTTCAATTCTGGCCTGTCTTAGTACTTTCTTTTGCCTGTGCGTTGATTGCCACGTGGTTATGCAAAGCAATTGCACTTCGGTTCAACATAGTTGACAATCCTGATAACCTTGTGAAAACACATAAAACACCGGTCGCTTACCTTGGCGGCATCGGGGTGCTAATTGGTTTTTCAGTCGGTATATTGTGCGGTATTTATCTTGTCCGCAGTCAAACCGTTCTGCCAATAATAATACGGCGGCTTTTCGGTATAATTATGGGGGCTACTATAGCCTGTTTCGTCGGCGTTATTGATGACATTTTCAATATCAGTCCCGCGAAAAAGATACTCGGCCAGGTTCTTGCTGCGGTGCCCATTATGCAGGCGGGCATCCTGCCGGACTTTAGCGAAATTGTCGGGCCTTTTGGCTGGCAGATGTCGGATGCCACCGAAATAGCAATTGGTATTCCGGTCGTTATCCTTCTTTGTTCTTGGCGCCACCAACTCGCTGAATCTTTTAGACGGGCTTGATGGTCTCTGCGGCGGAGTAACTGTTATAATCGCAGTCGGAATGTTTTTGCTTGCAATCCAGCGTTCCACTTTCGCATTCAGCAGCCAGGGTGATATTGTCAGAGTTGTAGTTTGTCTTGCCCTGGTAGGCGGAGTCCTCGGGTTTCTGCCCTTTAATCGACATCCCGCCAAAATTTTTATGGGTGATGCCGGCTCCATGCTGCTCGGGTTTGTCGTCGCAGCGATGATGATGATGTTCGCCCGTAAAGCTCCGCGATGGTGGATTGCCGCTATAATTATGTTCGGACTGCCGATAGTGGATACAGGCACCGCTTTATTAAGACGGTTTATCAATAAAAGACCATTGTTTGTCTCGGACCGCGGCCACATTTACGACCAGATGATTGACAGGGGCATACCTCTGAAACGAACTGTTTGGATATGCTATTTGTTAGCCGGTCTATACGCATTAGCGGGTCTTTTAACCTCTATGCTTTCTACTCCGTACAACCTAATTCCATTGACTGGGATTTTTGCCGTATCGTTTTTAGTTGTATGGTGGCTGGGTTTTTTGAAAATGGAGGGTTTGCGGGGAGCGATTCACTCAGGCAAGGAGAGTTAATTTCCCATCGCATGTGCAACGTTGGTACTCTCCTCATCCATCAATCATCGATATGCAAATATGATTTGAAGCCGGGATATCGACGCGGCTTATTGGCAGCTTTTTCTTATATATTCCTGTTGCAGCACGGCGTTAATATTGGCTATAAAGCGATTATGCGTTTTTTCTGAAATTTTGCTCAAAACATTCCTGAATGGATACGCCATTTTTACGAGGGCTGCGAACTTCGCGGAGTAAACTGCGTTGAGTCGAGCATATTCCTTTGTGAAGCCAAAAATTTCCGTTAGGTAATCCTGAAAATTTGTTTTATGGTGAATGCTCCTGCTGCCATCCAGAACATACAAGAATTTTTTCTCGTTCAGATAATAATCGAGTATGCCATCCATAAAGCCATAACTCGAATATCCCTTCAGGTGGTCGGGGTCGTGCCTTATAATAGCCAGCCAGACGGCATTATCCTGTATGTAATTTTCCGAAAAACTTGCCAATTTATCACCCTGGAAACAGCCCAGATATTCGAGAACTCCCGGAACTTTTTGTGAGGCCTCTATTCTTTTTTCCATAATTTCGCGGGTTTCTATCTCGGCTTTACCTTTATATCTTGCCGTTGCTGCAAGCGCAACTTGAGGGCAAAGCTTGACCGCCTCTTCCGGAGTTAACAGTCTGACTGTAAATCCTTTTTTGCCCTGCCTTATCATCCAGCGTTTCTTTTTGTCTTTCACGTCATCAATCGACCACGAGCCCTTCCTGAGAATATACCACCATTCGCTGTTCTGGATTTGGCCGAATTGCGCATCCCATCTTACAAAAGGCCCGCCTGATTCCGTGAGCGCTTTCCTTGCGGTTTCCTCGGATATAGCAGGGACGCGATGGGGCAGATAGGCGGGCATCATAAAGCCGGAATAACGATACCAGTCCACACCATCGACTGTGATTACATAGTTGCCCTGCTCTTTTAAGAGTTGTGCGTATGTGTTTTCGCAAGTTTCTTTAGTCATTTGCAGCAAGCCGAATACCCATTCATCTTATCTGGGCCGCTGGAGCACATAGATAAGCCATCCCTGCCCACGAAGTTTCGTTGAACCTGCTTTCGGGTTTTTTAGGATTCCCTTAATGGTGGTTGCCTGGAGCACAGACAAACCAATCCTGCGGGCATCTTCCGGAATCTCTTCAGGTTTAAACCAGTGTATTTTTACTCGAGTTTTGTCTTGCGGATTTGTTTTGTGCTCATGGCCCCAGAATTTATCGCCCTTCTCCATTTCATTTGGGTTGTATAGCATTCGAAGCGCCTCAAGCATTTTGAAAGCGGCAAAATATCTCCAGCTGTGGAAAATTGAGTTCACGACCAACATTATAAGCCCCCCCGGTCTCAGGACGCGTTTTACTTCCGTCAGAGAATCAATTCTTGCCGAATGTGGGGTGATGAATCCGTAAACGTTCTCGAAGATGGTAATTACGTCAAAAGTGTTTGAAGGATAAGGAAGGTTGTCGGCCATAGCAAGTTTAAACTCTATGTTGAGCCCCTCTTCTTTGTTGCGATTCATGGCAATTTGCAACAGGGCTTCTGTGCAATCAACCCCTCTAACGCTTCTAAATCCTAATTTATTAAAGGCAAATGTTTCGCGTCCGGCACCACATCCCACATTTAAAACCGCGGCGTCGTGATTATGACAATACGATTGTATCAATGAAAGCTCGTAGTCACTAAACCCCTCTTTTCTTCCCTTGCCCCATGCTTCGCAGATTTCTCCGGTAGAGTAGGCATTGATAATGCCTTGCGCATTTTTATCCATTTTGGGTATCTCCAAACAAAAGGTGTTTTTGCTTTTCAGAAAGATTTTACCTGCATCTGTCTTGTGTCCATAGAGTATAAGGTATTCACTGCTAATAAGCTTCATCAGAAGAATTAACGTACAGTTGCTACCAATTAATCCGACGCTCCTCTCTGATTCATCAGGTACTTTATTATACCACTTACGCTGGTTAACTCAATCGCATCGACAGGCGGGATTGATATCGCGAATTCTTTTTGCAGGGCGAGAATCAGGCCGACGTGGGCCATAGAATCCCAGCCGTGGACATTATCAATAGATAAATCTTCCGTGAATTGCTCTATTTCAAACGATTGCCTGAATATGGTTTCCAACCTGTCTTTTATCATACGATTTTAAGGTATAAAAATTTTGGTGGTTGATAATTTTTTAACTGCCTCGAATATCTAACCAGCTTGGCATCCACGTTTTCTTTTTCAAAGCCCATTTTATCCCAGAAACCGATTACCAGATTATTTTTGGCCGTGGGAATGTATTCGGCGGAAATGCTTGTACGTCCTGCCTTGGCCGCATCCCGGCAAATTCGGTCAATCAGGGCATCCTCGACCTGCCTGCCAATGACACGACAACTCATCAAAAACGTATCGATGCGCCAGTGTTTTGCTTTGGCTTCGACCAGGGCAAGCCCGACTGTTCCGTTATCGCCGAATTTGTCTTTCAATCCGAGAACGTAAATCCGCCAATTCGGGTTTTGCGCCATTGCGGCAATATCGGCATCGGTATATCGGCGGGTGGTCAGGTTAAACTGGTTGGTTCGCTGGGTCAACTGTGCCGCGCGCTTAATATCGTTTTTGCCCGCGGGGCGAATGGAAACGACCATTTCCAGGGATTTAAGAAAATCTTCGAGCGTCGCACAGGACTGCTGGAACTGCTCGCGCTTTCGCTGGGCGGCGTAAATATGCCCGCGATTTTTGTCTTCATCGGTCAAATAAGCGCGTGTAAAGAAGCCGGTTTCGCGCAAAGTCCGGGCGAATAACGATGGGTCGGCGGGCATCTCAAGCGTTTCGACCTGTGGCAGCAATTGTCGTATCATCTGCCGCTCGGCAGGATTGTCGTCGATAAAGACGATGCTATCTACGCCGATGTTTATTTGCTCAGCAATCTTCTGCATATTTTGCGGCTTGGGTTCCCAGTTGACTATAATCGAGGCGAAGTGCTTTTCACGCAGGAGCATTTGGGGATGCTTGTTGAGAACCTGCATAACATCGTCGTAATTATTTTTGCTGTTGATGGCGAGAATCACCCCCTGCTCATACAGTTCGATGATGGCCTTTTGAAATTCGAGATACTCGCGGCCCGGAGAATCGTGGCCGATTTGAATACCGTCGAGGCCATCTTCGCCTATGATTCCGCCCCAGAGCGTATTATCGCAATCGAGGACGAGACATTTTCGGGCAAGCCCCAGTGTTGCGGTAATATGGGATATAATCCTGCGAGCCAGCATTCCAAGGAACGCTTCGCTGAACGGGATTCTAGCCATACTCATCATCTGGGGGGACATCGCGTTTTGGCAGCCGAAATAGGCGACTAAGGCATCGAGGTCGAGAATTTGTATCCGAGGATTGCTCTGATAACGTTCGATTATGCCCGTGTTAAGCTTTTCAATTAAAATACGACGCTGGTCAGGCAGGACATTCAAAGGCCAGGAGGGGCACGCGGGGAAAGTATTAATAACGAGGATGCCCGTTGAATTCTTTAAAAACGCGTCAACCAATCCACCAAGGTGCGACATTTGTTCATCGATGGCGTCAGATTCGGCTTCAATCAACAGAAACGTGATTCGCGGAGAGGTGCGATACAGCTCGCTTTGGGGATTGAGCAATTCCTGATTAAACTGCCCATAAGGAGCGATATACTGATTTACCGCCAAATCATTTTGAGCAGAGAAAACCTGAACATAATCGGCAAGGGGGTCTGTGGTGTAAGAAGAAACAAATGCAATATCGGCCTGATGTTTGAATTTACCCGTCTTCTGCCGCAGAGCATCCTGAATAGCTTTTGCGGCCCGGCGTATTACAAGCCAGCCCTCATCGCCTTTAAGTTTTTTAAATGATTCCCAATCCATCACAATCAGCCATTACTATTTTTCAACAAATTCAATCAGGTCATTTCCGGCGGTAACAACGAAAGCAACTCGCCTTGCCTCGATTGCCGGCGCGGCGGCCGGTTGTTTTACTATATAGGCCTGATTATTGAAAGTAATCTGGCGCAGGGCTGCTTCCAAATCATCCACCTCAAAGCATAGATGATACAGGCCGCCGCCTTTTTCGAGGAACTTGCACACGGGGCTTTTGGGTCCGTATGGTTCGAGCAGTTCAAGACGCGAGCCGTCCTTATGAACCAGAAATAAGATGCGAACGTTCTGGTTTTTGTCGATAACGGGGGACGATTCGATTTTGTATCCGAGGAGCAGGCAAAATTCTTCTGCTTTTTGTTCGATGTTTTCACAGACATACGCAATATGATGCAATCGCATAATTTTATTTTGCCGCAGGATTTTTGAAGTCGCTTTTAAGCAGTCCAAGACGAAGAACATCGATTCGTTTGCCATCGACGACTTTTTCGCCGCGCAGAGTTCCTTCGACCTGGAAGCCGATTTTTTTCATTGTAATTACGCTGGCTATATTATCCGGCCTGGTTTGTGCCCATATTTTTTCGAGTCCAAGCGAGTTAAACGACCAGTCAATCAGGAGACATTCGGCTTCGAGCATTACGCCTTTGCCCCAGAACTCCTTTTGGCCGATAACGAGATATATCTCCGCAGTCCGATGTGTGGAATCAATGCCTGCCAAGCCTATAACGCCGACGGCTATTTTCTGCGGGGTCTCTATTATTAATTCAACCCGGCTGTCGTCGGCCTGTATCTTCTCAAACCAGCGGATTGTTTTTTCCAGTTCAAACTGCTCGCTTATTATCAGGGTTTTGCGGACATCGGGGTCATTAAACCACTTGACGCGGTTTTCAATATCCGCCTTGTTAAGCGGACGAAGAACGATATGGTCGCCTGTAATTATTGTTCCGAGCATAAAGTGCTTTTTTAGAACGCGTAGTTTTTGAACATATCACCCAGTGTCTGCCTGGAACGGATACACCTGAATGCGTTGCCTTTCCCGACAACAATGGCGGGGGCGGGATTGATAAAGGGCGGCGTAAGAACAATTGTGTATGCGCCAACACTGTCAATTTTTATAAAATCGCCGACATCAGGCAGCACATCGGTTATTTCCGTCAGGATATAATCCTTTTCCATGCAAGTCGAACCGACAACGCTGAAAGTGCCACGTTTTTTGCTGCCTGCTTTTCTTATTATCTGATAGGGATTATTATTTTTATGGAACGTCGGCTTGACATTATACGCACTGCCGTCAACTGTCACGAACACCCTGCCTCGAATATCTTTTACGCTTATCACCTTAGTTATAAAACTCAAAGCATTCGCAACCATAGCGATGCCGGGCTCAAGCATAAGATAAGGTTTTTGTTGCTGTGCCCATTTATTGTTTTTCAAAATTTCACAAACGGCTTTTGCATAATCATCAAAAGACGGCGTTTTTGGCCATTGCATACTGGGCGGAATATAGCCAAAAATACCTCCGCCGATATTTATGTATTCAACCGATTCGGGAAAGAATTCTTCAGCAATTTGACAAAGCGTTTCAGTAATTATTTGATAGCACCAGATATTTCTGTCGGTAGTTGACGTATGGCCATGCAAACTATTGACTGTAACGTTACCGATATCGGCCAAATGCGAAACCACTTTCTTCATATTTGAATCAGCGGGGTCGAACCCAAACCTTCCCGTTTTCAAATGCTCCTGAATATGAGACAGGCCGCTTTTGTCCGACAAGCCGATGTTTATCCTTAATCCAATTTTAATTTCCCTGTTCGGGTTTTTCCTGGCGTATTTAACCACGTGGTCAATCCCGGACCAGGAATCAAGATTAACGACACTTTTATTATCGAGGGCAAGCGCGATATCCTCATAACACTTTACAGGCCCGTTGAAGATAATTTTGTTCGGCTTCTGGCCAACTTTTATCGCGAGGTCGTATTCCAGCCGGGAAACTATTTCTGCGAAACCGCCCTTTGATTTGATTATTCTGCACAAATAGGGAGTGTAGTTGGTTTTGTAGGAATAAGCCAATATGAATTTTTCGTATCTGCTTCCAAAAGCGCTGACTATATCGTCGTAGTTTTTCCGAAAAGCCGTTTCATCTAATACGTAAAACGGCGACCCTAATTTAGCTTCAATTTTTTTAGTCTTTGTATGCGAAAGCATTTTATCTTTCCTATGTTATCTTTGCGGGCGTTCGACGGTGTTGTTTTGCGGTGTTCCCATAAACTCATCCATTGTCGCCCTGCCCTGCTGAGTTATGCCCTCTTTTGCTATAACCATCCAGATACTCTTGAGGATTATTTTCATATCAAGCCAAAATGTCCGGTTGTCAACATACCAGACATCGAGCTTGAATTTATCTTCCCAGGAAATAGTGTTTCGGCCATTTATTTGAGCCCAGCCGGTGATGCCGGGTTTGACCTCGTGCCGTCTGGCCTGCTGGGGAGAATACCGGTCCAGGTATTTCATCATCAGGGGCCGGGGGCCGACGATACTCATATCGCCTTTCAGCACGTTGAGCAATTCCGGCAGTTCATCAAAACTCGTGCTTCGCAAAAAACGCCCGAACGCAGGCAGACGTTGTTTGTCCGGCAGCAAATTCCCCGATGCTTCACGCTGGTCCGTCATTGTCCTAAACTTATATATGACAAACGCTTTGCCGCCCAATCCGGGCCGCTGCTGGCAAAACAGGACTGGAGAGCCAAGTTTAATACGAACCAGCACAGCCAAAATCGCCAGAAGAGGGCTGATTAAAATCAACCCAGCCATGCTGGAAATTATATCGAATAGCCGTTTTATGAAATGACGCATTGCGTTTTATAGGGGCTGCTGTATGCAAACCTGTTTAACGATGCGGCACGCGAACAATCTTAATGTTGCCGCCCTGTCGCATATCTGAGGTGGCGATAAATTTGGCATCAGGGGAAAAAGCTATACTGCTCAATACCTTTTGGCCCCCGCCAATTATATCATATTTTTCGCGGGTTTTGGTGTCCCAGGCAAATATATCGCCGCCAACGACTGCGGCCACCAATCCGCCGTCGTTACTGATTACAACCGCCTGAGTTTGCTGCGTCCTGTAAGTGTATTTGCTCTCTTTGGTTGGCATCCAACTGTCGCTTATTTCCCCTGAATCCGTTTTGACCAGCGTCAGCACACTGTTGCTGCCTCTTAGGTAAATAATTTCCCCGTCTTTTGAGAAAACCCCTTTATGAAATTTTCTAAAATCCGGCAATTCCTTCTGCCATAACGTTTTCTTTTCTTTGGTATCCACAACAAACAGCCAGCCGTGCTCATTCTTGTCTCCGACGGCAACAATGTAACGCCCGTCATCAGACACCGAGAAATGCTCCAGCTTGCTCTTTTCTGAAGTAATTGCGGTAATTGGCTGCACCTGTTCTCTATCAAGCAGCACTTCGAGTAAGTCGTAAGTTATTCGTTCACCATTGTCTTTGCCGCCTCGTTCCAGCAAAAGAATTATTTTGCTCCCGTCCAGGCTTGCACTCAAATGTGCCGTGTTAGCCGTCAGCGTCAACGGAATTTTTTTACTTTCGCTGTTAGCATCGAAACCGGAAACAACAAGACAATCGGGATTTGTTTGCTTCACGGACACAATCGTGTTGGGTGCGGCAAAGGCAACTTCGCCCGGTTCGACCGAATATTCGCGGTATTTTTTCGATAAATCAGCCCAGTTCCAAACATATATTTTGTTGTCGTTCGAAACCGCTCCCAGAAGATTATTATATGTTAACAGGGCAACTATCCCGTTGTTGAGCGGCATATTAATCGTCTGTACGTTTCCGCTGTGTATGCTGGCTATGAACATTAATATCACAACCGCCGCAAAAACCACTATCAGGAAAACCGCCGACGATTTGTTTTTTTGTTGTGGCTTATTCATCATATTCACTCACAGTACTATGCTTTTAACCGATTCAAGACCGTTTGCCTGCAAGAAGTTTATCGATTAGTCCAAGGTATTTCACGGCTAATTTCCTGCGGTCATAATGTTCGCTGACGTATTTGAATCCACTTTCACCGTGTTCTTTGGCAATTTTTGGGTAATTCCTGTAGAATCGCATTTTTTCAGCAATCTGTTCGGCGTTCTCCGGCTCGACGTAAATGCCACAATGCGCGTCATCAACAACCAGTTTTCGCGCTACGCCGTCGATTGCCAGTATTATCGGTTTGGCCGCCGACATTGAGTCAAACATCTTGTTTGGGTAAACCGTTTTGAACGTATCAACTTTCTTGAGGACAATCAACGATACATCACATGCATTCAAATACGCGTTGACCTCGCCCCTGGTTACCGCAGGCAAAAAACAAGTGTTAGCGAGTCCCTCTTCCTGTGCTTTTTTCATCAATGCTTCACGTTCCATACCATCGCCAAGACACGCTATCAAGTACTCCGGCTCGTTTCTTAATATCTTTGCCGTCTCAATCAATTGCCACAGGTAGTTGGCTCGACCATGGGCACCCATATACAACCCCACAAACTTGTCGCCCCAGTTGTGCTTTTTGCGAATTTCCTCGTCCATGGGGCCGGGTTTAATCACGTCCAGGTCCGCCGCATTCGGTATCATCCAGACCTTCTCGGCAGCAATTCCTTTGCCCTGAACCAGCCGCTCCTCAAAAGCAGGCGTCAATGCGTTTATGGCAGCGGCTCTGCGGTATGAAAGCCGTTCCATAAAATACATCAGTTTAATAATAATCGGGTTTTTCAGCACGCCGGTATCTATAGCGGATTCAGGCCAAAGGTCTCTGACTTCAAATACGAGAGGACATCTTTTTATTGCGGAAAGCATCACGCCAAGCGGTCCCACGGTCAATGGCGGACTTGTGGCAATAATAACGTCGTATTTTCCGCGAGCATGCAGCAGGACACCGAAAAATCCGAAGACAACGGACGATAAATAGGCCCAGGCACGCCAGAAGAAGTTTTTATTATATTTTTCCGTTGTATGGGCGCGTATTACCCTGACACCGTTGCCGGCATCCTCTATCGTAAACATTTTACCTTTGCAGAAATCGTATGTCCTGTTGTTGGTAAGGTTGAATGACCCGGATATTACAGTGGTCTTGTGACCCTGCTCCGCCCATACTTTGGCCATAGCATTCCATCGACCCACTTGTGCGTGGTGTAGGGGGTGAAAATACTGGTGAACCAATAATATCCGCATAGACCTAATCCATTTCCCAAATTACGCTTCGAAACACAATCGGCAACCGGCCTTCTTTTTTTATCGACAGCGTAGCGCTTGGCTGCTTGTATCCGTAAAATAATGACTCATACCCGGCATTCGGCTCCGCCCGCAAAATGGCTGTCTCATTGCTATTTATTTCGAGCCGCCATCCCTTCGACAAATTAACCTGAGTCGAATCTGCTTTTGAGCTAACTATTTGTGCCGTTTCCGGTAATTGCCATCTAAGCTCAACACGATGTTCGCCTTGTCCGACTATCTCGTCGGTGATTTCCCATCTGTCATTTTCGACAATGATATGTCTGCGGTGAGTGATTTTATTCGATGATTCACAACGGGTTAGATTTTCCCCCAGCAACTCTCCTCTATTTTCCCCGGTGGCAAATTTAAGAATTTTCGATTTTAGCAAAGGCCACCACATGAAACGCGATATAAGCTGCGCTGGTTCTATTCCGTCAACAATAACTGCATTATGTGCCCATACGGATTTGAAATAGTATTCCAACTGTGGCTCTTTGGGTATGAAGTAACCGTAAGAGCCGGAATCTCTCAGCAAATTCACGCCATCGGCCCACAGGTCCACGTGCAGGGGGTCAACGTGGCCGACCCGGGTTCGATATGAGTGACAGCGAAACATCGCCCATGATTTTTCGCCCCGCAGCGTATAATAACCGCCCGAGGTGAATGCCGTTGACTTCCTTTGTTTCTTTACTGCCGGTTTGGTAACTGCGTCCGGGCCGAACAACCAGAGCAAATCTTCGTCCCAGGGACCGTTTTCATACAATTTTTCCTGCTTCAGCAGATACCGGCAGCTTTGAAGCACCGGCCTGAAATCATTATAGTCGCAGGTATTCAGCGGTATTATCAATGCGCCGTCATTGGCGCCGTAATTCGGCATTCTGCCCGTCTGGTTGTCCTGATTTTCGTAGAGAAACTCGACGGCTTTTGTTACGCGAGATACCAGTTCTTCCAAAAAACTGTCGCCATTCAGTTCCGCCAATCGCATCACCCAAAGAAAATCATGAAGCATCAGGCGGTGATAATTCATCGAATGCTGAATATACGAGCCATCGGGGAATATCTGTTTGAGGCCGTCTCGCGTCAGAACCTTTTTGCCAAGTTTGACCCAGCGCCCCGAATCCTTGAACTCAGGGAAAAGCATACCTGTCATGTATAAACCGGCCGCTTCGGTCAGAGAATGGTTCGTGCGAGTCGAAATCGCAAAACCGATGTTTTTTTCGATTCTTTCCGCGTGGAAGGCAATAGCGAGAACCAGTTTTATCTTTCTTTCAACCGAGCTTGCCTTCGCGGCGGTCAGGCCGTATAGCGCAAAACACATTGCCATAAGACGTATGGCACATTCCTGGCCGCAGACGAAATTAGGTCCCATATTCGGCTGGTTGCTATTCAGCCAGGATTCAAAAAGCGACCAGAATTTCTCCGCGTATACTTCCTGTCCGGTAACTGAATACGCCCGAACCAGCGTATATGCCCAGGCAAACCGTGATGGCTCCCATACAAATTTAATGTCCCCGGCATTTGCGTCAAAAAACCCTATCTCTGTCCAGTGTTTATCAGGGGATGTACGGTGCCCTGTTTGCGGATTCAAAAACCAGTCCGGCTCCTCACCCATATAATAACTTTGAGCAAAAAAATACCGGAGCTTGTTGCCCAAAATTTCGTCAGCCTCGGAGATAATCTGCCGCTTTATCTGCTCGTCAGTTATTACCGGCAAATTATGACCATCGAAGAAAAAATGTCCGCTGTTGGACTGATGCTGCCGGATTATCTCTTCCGGCTTACTTTGTGTTCCAAGCCATCGGGAAAGATTCAGCTCCGACCAGCCGTATGCGGGAAACCTTCGTTTTAGCAGTCCAAGTTTCCTGCGAAACACATACCCGAGTCGGAAAAGACAGGCATCGAGTCCGCTTACTGCCAGAACAGCATATAGTTTTTTTGTCTTATCGAGAACCAACTTTAAACCTCGATTACGCCGGCTCCGGCCGCGGATTCCATCGCGGCAAAACTGGCAAGCGTTACGTTCTCAATATCCTCGAAAGATATCAGTGGACCGCCGCCCGTTCTAATACGCTCTATAAATCTGCCAAATTGCGTCTTGTGACCTTTGTCCTGGCTGAACAGTTTCATTTTTCCGAAATTCGACCAGCCATAGCCCGTGAGCTTTCTAAAATTGTCCAAACTCAGTATCTTTCCATCACAAAACAGCTCGAACGTTTCTTTCGGGTAACTTTTGCTGCCGTTGGCGAAATAGTGCAGCGTTCCGATAGACCCGCCGGAAAGTTTCAATGTTATGCTTATCTTGTCATCGCAGACGCCCCCGTCCGGCGAACTGCCGACCATCGTTGCGCTGACGGAAACAATAGATTCACCCGCCACGTATCGCATAACGTCCATCCAATGACAACCCTCGCCGATAATGCGCCCCCCGCCTACGGCTTTGTCCTGCACCCAGACGTTCGAAGGGATGTAACCGGCATTTATAAGCCACGTCATACACAACGGGCTGTTCCGCGAAGAAACCAGGGAATGAATCTTCTCCACATGCGGCGCAAATCGGCGATTGAAGCCGACCAGTAATTGCCTGTCTTTAGCTGTTTCATACACCTTTTTTATTCTCTCCAGCTCATCAGCATTAAGACAGAGCGGTTTTTCCACGTGCACGTGCTTGCCCGCCTGAATAGCTTCTATAACCATCTTTGCGTGAAGGTCATGACGCGTTGTGATAAACACGGTGTTAATTTCAGAGTCGTTAAGTATTTCGTGATAATCGCTCGTTACATTTTCAAAGCCGAATTTTCTGCCGGCATGAGCGCCCGCCACGGGGTTAACATCAGCGACCGTTTTAAGCCGAATATTTGCACCGCGTATAGCCGGCAGCAAGCTTAGCGTTGCGAAATTGCCTGCGCCGATGAGGCCGGCAACTACCGCCTTGGCTGACGGTGATCGCATAGCAGGTGTTTTAATTGCAATTGTCTTACCAGAAGCGCTTGTCTCGGCTGGGTATGTCAATATCAAACCCATTTTACTTGAGTCATCAGTCACTAATTTATATGCCTTTGCCGCTTCGGCCTGCGGGATTCTCTCGCTAATTAAACTCCGCACATTAATCGCCCCGGCGCTGATACTTTGTAGAATCGCCTCAAAATTTCTCTGCTCCGTCCATCGCACGAGGCCAAACGGATAATCCTGGCCTTTTTGCTCATACTGAGCGTCATATCGACCCGGGCCATAAGAGCAGGAAACCTGGAACGTCAATTCTTTCTCGTAGAAATCCGCACGGTCGAGATTGAGATTCACCACACCAATAAGAACAATCCGGCCTCGCTTGCGGCACATTTGTGCCGACTGATGAATTATCGAGTCCTCTTTGGCTGAAGCGGTAATAAGAACGCCATCCACACCTTTGCCGTTTGTTTGGGCTAATGCGCTGGCAACAACATCTGCGCCGGCCGCCGCATTAATCACTTCCGCACCGAATGTCTCAGCCAGCTTGAGCCGGCCGGCATTGACGTCAATTCCTATGACCCTGCAACCGGAGTTTAGCAATATCTGAACGCAAACCAGGCCTATTAATCCCAGGCCCGATACTACCATTGTCTCGCCAAACATAGGATTCAAAAGTCGTATCCCTTGTAGTCCGATGGAAGCCAGCACCGTGAATGCCGCGTCCTCATCGCTGACGTTGTCGGGAACTTTGGCGCAGAGGTTTTTAGGTACGCACACAATCTCAGCATGTGCGCCATTGCTTGCCACCCTGTCGCCGACCTTGAAACCATCTACGCCCTGCCCGACTTCCAGCACCGTTCCACAATTGCAATATCCCAAAGGCAGCGGCTCATCGAGACGGGCAAAAACACTGTGGAGTGTCGGCATAAGACCATCTGTCTTTACTTTATCAATAACCTGCTTCACCTTGTCCGGCTGCTGTTTTGCCTTGCCCAAAAGTGAGCTTTGAGCGAACGAAACAAGCATCCGTTCGGTGCCGGCGGATATTAAAGTACACCGGCTTTGAATCAGCAATTGTCCCGGCCCCGCCATTGGCCGCGGCACTTCCGCAACCTCAAGCACGCCTGTCTTCAGATTCTGCAATATTTGTTTCATTAGCTATCCTTAGTAGTTGTTATTATTAATGCAATTATGGTTGATTATCTTCGCAAGACCCTGCCCAGGCAGAGGGAATATCCAATGATTGTTTAACAAAAACATGCTTCCCTCTCCTCGTTAAAGGGATATTATCAACATAATCGAATTCAATGTTCAAGCCGGTTTTAGCGCAATTAAGCATTTTCTGCTTAATTTCTTCCTCGTCCTCTTGTCCATAGTTAATCCCTTTAACAACTTTAACCACTATTTTGCCGGGCTCATCCTGTACCAGTTGTATTTGTTTTATTTTTGCAAAAGCGTGCCAGTGCTGACCGAATATCATTCCGGTTAGCGCTATTGCTCTGCCATCTGAAGTTATGACGTACTCTTGCTTGCGTCCTTCAATCTTTGACAATAACTTATAATTCCTGCCGCAACTGCATTTTGCCGGTCCAACTACACCAATGTCCCCGGTACGATACCTGATTAAAGGCATAGCATTATTTATGAACGAGGTGCCAACAATTTCACCCTTTTGCCCTGGCTCCCAGGGTAATACTTTCCCCTCAGTATCGACTAATTCCATATATCCGTATTCGCTATATACATGATAATAATCGTTGCTGTCACAATATCCGGCCAAGCAGCAGGATTCCCCATGACCATACCAGCTATATACCCTCGCCTTAAACACCTGCTCGAAAAGTTCTTTTTGAGCAGCATACATATTCTCTGAGCCGCACAAAAGAGTTTTGATGCTCTCGACCGGGGCTTCATTCCGATTTTGCATCCAGGCCGCCAGAAGAGTCAAAGTAGAAGGGTATGCCTGTATAGAAATAGGTTTGAATTCACGCATTTTTTTAATTATGCGAGGGAAACTCTCTTCAGAAAGATTATACATATTTACAAAGAGATGTTTGTCAATAGGATCATAATGCCACAGGCCTTCTTTTACTGTCTGGCCTCGAAGAATTACTGTCCGCTGGCCGTATTCAAATCCCCCCCACGCCCATTGTCGCCACATAAATGCTCGCTCCAGGGAGCGTGTTCGGCCTCGTTCCCAATATAGCTCCAATGGTTCACCGGTGCTGCCCCCGGTATTTGTTGCCAGCAGCTTGTTGCGCATATTGTCGGCAACCAAATCGTTCTGATGAGCACGAACCATATTTTTTGTCAACAATGGAAGTTTTGCCCAGTCTGAAAATGAGTTAAAATCACCAGGCGTAAGTTTTGCTTGTTCCATGACGCTTTTATAATAAGGAACATTGGCATAGGCATGGCATATAAGTTTTTTCATTTGCTGCCATTGATAGTTTTGGTGCTCTTCTAAAGACCACCATTGACTTTTGTCCAGAAATTCTCTGGCTTGCCCAAGAATACGGCCATACCTAATGCTCATGGGAAGAAATGCGTACATTTGGCCAACGCACTGCTTAAACCATGCAGGGCTGATACGATAAGTGTTTTTGAAGGGATGCAAATAATCTTCTATACCCACTATGTTAATCCTTAAGTGAAACACCTGAAAATATCATCGGTTATTAACAAGTAAATCAGCCGTTATATTTTTTATCTCTCTGGCCAGCGTTGCCCTTTTTGAAGAGGCCCTTGAGCATTAACCAGAAGCCCACGAATGTCTCAACATGCATATATTGCCAATTAAAGATATTGCACCAATATAGGATACGTTTAAACAAGCGTTTTCTGGTGTAACTTAGCCAATAGTCACCGTATTTTTCTGATTTCAACACTTCGCTGCGGCAATCAAAATCTTTGGCACGTTCGGCCGAACGGTCCAATTCTATAATATTGCCTTTCTGTTTCGTAAATATAATATCCTGAGAAATTATTTTCCCAGGGGCAATTTCCACCTTTAATATGACCCCTCTCATGTTATCTTTAGTTAACTTTGAAGGACGACCACGGTCTTCAAATTCAGCAAAGGCAAAATTGCCTAAGCTGTACGCAATCAAAGAATTGTTTTCTTTAACCAGACCTTGAACTATATGGCTATGATAACCAATAACAGCAGCAGCACCTGCGCCGACCAGGAGTTTTCCCATTTCCACCTGCTCCGGGGTCGGGAATAAATACTCACAATAACCCCAGTGCGGCATAACAATAACCGCATCAACTTGATTCTTTAATTTGCCTATTTGCGCGACCATTAATTCAGTATCAAGTGGTGCACAACCAAAGGAGTTTTCCGTGGCGCAGGTAGTTTGTACAAATCCCCACGAATACGCAAGCAACCCGATTTTAAGACCTTTAACTTCAAGTATTAGTGGTTTTGTTGCTTCATCAAGGTTTTTACCTGCCCCTAAATAAACTATCTGTGCCTTCTCAAGGAGTTCACGGGTTTGCTTGAAACCATCCCTGCCGTAATCAAACATATGGTTGTTCGCCAATGATACGACATTCACACCCCACTTTTTTAGAATATCAGCTGTCTCAGGAGTAGATTTTAAACAACATTTTCCCTTTATTGAATTTGCGGTATTACAAATAGGGCCTTCCTGGTTCCCAATCACCAAATCAGACCCTTCTAATATTTTCAAAATACTGGGCGCAAGGGACAATTGGGTTTGTGTTCCCAGATACATGTCCCCAATAAACGAAATATGAATCGAATTATTCACAACATCACTCCGTAATCCCTGCTTCATTTCAAAATCATAATTGTGCATTCCATCGCTTCTTTTTTAAGATATTGTTATATATGTTAACAATATCAAGAGCGGGATTACCCGATTCAGGTTTTTTAATACCATCCTTGTATTTGTCAATGTTTTTCAACACCTCAAGAACCGCGTTTTGGAAGCCGTCAAGAAATTCTGTATGAAATAACACACAACCATCAGGACGCGGCACAGCGTCACTTGCCACAACCGGCGTTCCTGTCCATAATGCTTCCCTTATCGAATTAGCATCGCCGTCCGTCGTGGTAGGCCGTAAAAAAACATCACAAATTTTCAAGGCGGGATAAAACTCTCCCTTGCCTTGATAATACAAGATGTGCTCAGACAAAGGGGGGCTTTGGGCACGGCCAACAGTATTTATGAATATTGGATTTGTGGTTTCAGAGAACCCGTCACCGAAGAATACCACCAATCCTATTTTTGGAAAAACTTTACGCAAGTTAGTCATTAGATCCAGCATAAGGTTCATGCCATAGGCATCTTTGCCATACATCAAAGCTAATTTACCGTTAGCCATCAATATAGGGGTATGTGTTTTGACAAAATCAGCAACCTCTGGCGGGATCACGTCCGCAGAACTGTGTAAGGGAGGAATAAATGCCGGAACATTAACAACTTTGAATTCTGGAATTCCAAATTTGATTAAGTTGTCTTTTATATAGGAATTAGTTGCTATAAACAGTCTGGCCTGTTTTATAATCCACTTCAGGGTTACCCTGAATGCAATATTTTTGTTAAATAAATTATTTACGGTTCGTTCGCCATGGCCTGTAAATATTACTTTATATCCATATAGCTTACTCGCCATGATCGCAATCAATCTAACCCATAAAATTTCCGTGTGGAAATGAAGGATTTTGTGTTGTCCTTTGAACAAGACCTTACATAACTTTAAGGGTGACCTTCCTATATTAACCACATTCGGCCTGTCTATTTTCGTTGGGCCCGTATTATAAAGTACGTATTTTATACGGGCCTCTTCAAGATAAGGCAACAGCCTCTTTAGATGAATCGAGATACCTCCGTATGGGGGAGGATACACACCGAACATTCCCACAGAAGGAATTGTTGTTTCAGGTACAGTTTTCATATTCGAAAGTATCGCTAAAATGTTTTCGCGTTAACAGCAAAACTATTTTACATTCTATCGTCCGGCAGCAGCACTTTTAATTTGTCATAAAAATACGACATTGTCATTCTGTAAAAAAAAAGTTATTGGACTAATCTGGCCTTACTTGGGCCTGAGTTCATTTAAAAAGGACTCCTTTAACCTTATATCTGCAGGATAAAGCAGCGACTCATGTTCTAAAATGTCCGCAACAGAAAATCTCCATCTAATCACCTTAGCCGGTACTCCTGCCGCTATGGCGTATGGGGGAATACTTTTTGTAACTACCGCTCCGGCCGCTACTATCGCTCCTTTTCCGATGGTAACCCCCTTAAGAATTATTGCACCTGTTCCCACCCATACATCATCTTCAATAACCACTGGCAGGTCATCTTCGGGTCTTTTTTCATGCACATCACGCATAAAGTTGCCTATCTGGCTGGTATTATGGTCGCCACCCATAATAGTAACTCTAGGACCAAACATAACTTTATTGCCAATGGTAATGCTTTTTATTGAAATGAAAAGCGCACCCGACCCGATATAAACGTCATTACCTACGGATATCGTGCTGTAGGAAAAACCGGATCCTTTCAGATCAAAAATAAAATTCTTTCCATGCGAATAAAACAACGGCCGCAGCACATACATCAATGCCCGCCAATAGCACTTTTCCATCAGACAATATATTTGGCCAAACAGTTTCATAAACGTTTCCGTTTTGCGGTAAGTTGCTCGATCAATTCGATATACTTATTCACAAACACATAAGGTGAAAGCATTTTCTCTGCCCGCTGCCTGCTGATTTGTCCCATCTGCTTCCATTGAGCAGGACTCTGCTTGGAAAAACGGATGATAGCGTTTGCGATATCCTGCGGGTCGGCTGGATCAAAAAGAAAACCATTCTCGCCCTCTGCTACCAGCAGTGGATTATCACAGACATTGCTTGCCAGCACAGGCTTACCGCATGCCATCGCCTCACCAATCACATTAGGACAACCCTCATAAAGAGACGGAAGACATATTGCAGTTGCCGATTGATAAATGTTGATTATATCAAGAATGGGGTCATGTAGGTTAAAAACATTTTCCAAAGTATATTTTTTGATAGCTTCTTTTACGGCCAGGAACACTATTGAGCGTTTTGTGGGTTTTCCATTTGCAAATAAATTATTTCCATACCAATTCACTGTAATATTCTTGTAATCATTGTCGTGATGGACGATATTCATTGCCTCCACAAGCCCCATCGGATTTTTTAATGCCTGAAAGCTTGCGACGACAACAATATTAATGAGGTTAGGGATTGCAGCGGCAACCTCCTTTGGACTGAAAGCACTTAGGTCAACACAGTTGGTAATAGTGGTGGTACGTTTAACCAGCCACGGCGCTGTTTTGGCGATGAATTTTGTCTGTGTAAATGAATTGCATACCACCGCATCTGAAAGCCGATGAAAGAAGAATCGCCGCTTTGTAGCAAAGTTCTCGCGGAAATTGGAACTGCGCTCCGACACGATCAATGCAAAATCCCGCTTTGGCAATCCTGCAAGTTCGGCAAAAAGACTCGGCGTTCCCATATACGCGATAACTACATCCGGCTTTTGATGTCTAATGGCCTTGCGAACCGCCACCATTCGACCCAGCTTATTGCTCGCAGTAACGGTGGTATGCGGTATATTGGCTTTATCCAGAAAATCGCGATAGAAGTCATAATCGTAGTATGTCAAAACTTCCACATCATAACCGCGTTCTTTAAGCAGTACGGCCAGCATACACAACTGCCGTTGAGCACCTCCTGAGTTCAGTGAATCTATAAGACAAAGTATTTTCATATCTCTTGAGTAATTCAGATTAATACGAACTGTCGTCTTGAACAGTATTTAAACTGCTTTGGTCTTGGGAACAATTATTCAAATAGCCAACTGCAACAGCAAGAAATATGTAAGTCTCTTTTTGTGAATATGTTACACCAAAATTTTGCCGAATGAGCAAATCAAATAGAATATAAATCAATATCATCTTGAACATTGGCGACGTTACTTGTTTTCGTAATTTGAAGAGCTTTGATATAATACAAGCATATATTCCATAATACAGACCAGCTCCAAGAACACCTGTGTCGGCCAGAAGCTCAACATAGTTGTTATGAGCATATTGTTCATAACTGCTGTAAAACACAAAATTACCCAGTCCCACACCCAAGACGGGGCGATCGGCCGCAACTCTCAACCCTCGCTTGACTAAATCTACTCTTGAGGTCTCACGCGTTGCTACAGTAAATCGTTTCAACAGTGTCGTGTATGCCAGGTTTTTAACTACATACATGCCAAAACCAATCATTATAACTGTTACAAATAAAGCCAATAAAGGCTTCTTAAAGGTAAGCTTAAAATAAAACAAACAATACCATAGACCCAAAATCACAACAAATCCCAAAAAGCCGGAGCGTGATCCTGATGAAACTATTAATCTAAAGCATAAAGGGATAGGACATAATATTATACCCTTGAGTATTTTGCTTTTAGTTAAATGAAAAAAACACAGCAAAATTATTAACAAGCAATCAACCAAAAACGCAAAGGCATTGGCGTTACCTACAATTCCCGCCGTTCTTGCTTTTTCGCCTCCAAATTCGGCTAATTTGTACTCACCAGACGATATAGATAGATACGCAACAATACAGCCGCCTACCAAAAATGAAAACAAAACGCATTTAATATTTACCAAATTTGTACACAGACTGCTTACCATAAAAAATAACGCAAACAGTTGAATTAAACTTGTAAAAGACATAAAAATCGCCGGCAACGATGCTGCAATAAAAAACCCTGTAAAACTCCATAATATGAATAGCATAAAAAATAAGGTTTCTTTATAAAACTTTATTTTTCCGCCGAGCAAAAAGGCAATGCCGCATATAACCCCATACCCAATAGTAATTTTTGAAGCTCCTTCAACGTAGGAAGCTGTCGTCATTAGCACTATCAAAGGGCATAAAAAGAGCATAAAAAAAGATACCCGCTCTTTTGCCGTTGAGTAATCGTCATCTGGGAAGTCTATGACATTAGTGTCATCAATCATACTCATCCTACATTCTTTTTTTCTTTTTGCAGAATATCAGAAAGAATAGCATCTTGAGGCCAAATTGCCCCTTCATGCCGGTTCAGGTCTTTATCCCAGTACCCATTACAAGCTTTTACCGCACTCGCAAGATAGCAATAACTTACCTCGACTATCAGAGAGTTTGAATTTTTATCTTCGATAAAATCGAAAGCCATACTCTGCGATTGCAGTTTTTCCGCCACCTCAAAGGCAATCGCTACACACTTAGTATTTATTTTAGAAATATCGTAGTCAATGCTCCCGCTTCCTGACGCCCTGAAATCGTTTTTTCTGACCATACGCCTAAAACCAAATGCCCTGTTGCCAATAACTGTTATCCGGGTATCATATTTGTTATCTGGTATAAAGTTTTGAAAATAGATATATCCTTTCTCACGGCCTCTCATTTTATTTTTTAGATATATGTCCAACAAAGAAGATGGCAACCTCCTTATTTTTCCCAAAAAGTCATTTTTTTTGTAGGTCTTTCGCATTTTTGTCGAGAAGTCCGCAAAGTAACCCGCACTCGCTTTAAACCCTCGACCAAAAGCTATTTTAACCATCTTCTTCGCATCAGTTGAGTTCTTAATTAAACTTACATTTGCTGAACCTGCGCCGCCCCGCAATTTAAATACCTTTGGAAAGTCTGTAGTTTCTATCCAATCAATAGCGTCTTTCTTATCATAAAATACATAACTGGGCACAAGGGGAGCCCCGATTGATTCCAGCATATATTTTTGCCCCACCTTATCATCAAAATGCCAACAGGTGTTTATATTCGGGAATACCTTTATGCCCATATTTTCTACGGACAGCAAAAATTGACGGGCAAACAGAATAGCTTTGGGATCTCCATGATCCCAGTGCCAGAGAAGCACATCGAAATCTCTAAGCTTTGAGATAATATCACTATCATAACAATTGACAATACTGTGAGAGATGTGCTTCTCTTTGCAATACTCTATCCATCTGTCAGAAAAACTACCTTTACGGTCATGAATTGCTATGCGCAGGTCTTTCATATATATTCCTTGTTCCACAATGCCGATTGTGAAAGATCACCCTCTCAACTCGATATGTTCTTTCCAGCCATCCGGCGGAATGAAATCTTTTCCATACAATCTCGCTGTTTCAGCAAATGAATGCGTTTTGCCTTTTGTGCACACTTTTAGTTCTTCCGCGGGATGGCGAACGAGAGGATATCTGTAATTGGATTCCAAACCGCATCGCAGCAGAGAGATTTTCCGCCAGTCGAAATGCATAAGCGCAGCATGCGCCATATCAGCAAACAATGACGAGCTGGCGAATGTAACAGCTCCCAGATTTATCGGTTCGGGAGCCAGCGGTCCATTATGCTGACCGGCTATAATGCCGTCAGTGAGTGAATAGACGCACCTTACCGGAGTCGATGACATTGAGCCGTCAATTTTGCCGTACATCGCAATTCGATTCAAGTCGAGCGCCATTCGCCATACCGTGTCATTGCCATACCAGCTGCCCTCCAGCGATGTATTCACATGCGGATGTATCGCCCGCTGTAATCCAATTGCTCCTGTTACACAAAACCGCCAGAATGAATAATCGGGTTTGTTGATTCTACTATTGGCTATATCAAGAAACGATTCTGCAAGGCGCTTAAATAAAAATCTGCCCTCATAGCAATCGCCGCCTTGTGCAGAGCCGCCGATTCGGTGATGCGGCAAATAGTCTTTATTTCCATTAATCCCGACAAGATTTTTTACCGCCGCCGTTATTCCGGCTTTCTTGTGAGTTTTCAATTTAGGTAAATTGATGATAACGTCGGCTTCAAACGGTTCTTTGGCAAGCAAATACTGGTGGCGGCCGGGCCTGTGTGTTGAAGCGAGCGCATGCGGATCATAGTTAGTAACTCTAAACCTTTCCCCTGGCTCAGAAATTGGCTCCAGCAAACTATCATGTCCCAAATCAAATAAAATATAGTGTTCCAATCCTCGTCGGTCGAAATCGACTCTACCGCATTTATCCAAAACACATCGTCTGAAATCAATAATCTCTACCGGGCAGGAGTTATTTATATCGCTTGTTTTCAGATAGTCCAAACCTGGCAGTTCTTCAAACGCTGTGGATTGTATTGGCGCATCTCCGATTATTATTCGCGATGGCTTTGCGGCAAACACTTCTTTCAGCACGGCCTTAATGAAAAGGGGGTGGGTGATCATACAATCCATCCCGTGACCTCTTGTATTGTAGTTAAGTACCCAGTTTGGTTTTAACAGCACGCTCATTCCCGGCTCTATAATATCTACCAGCGGAATATCAGGGTTCTTGCGGCCCAAGCCGCCCTGGCTCATTGCCTCCTTTAGGAGTCGTGAAAGCAATGCCGCATCCTGATAAGGCGAACCCGCTCTAAAAGCATCCTTATCAGTGAGAGCTAATCCAACACGGGTTTCATCCATTGCAACCATACTGCCTTTCAAAAGGCACTTTAATTTTTGCTATGTACTCAGTATCTTTTTTAGTGAAACAATGCTTTTAATTAATGCCGTCGGCATTTTTGCAAGAATCATATAATACCGGTATTTGGCCATTAAAGCTTAATTTTCAGTAGCGACCTGATGAAAAGCCGGTCATCCGTTCCCATTGCCGCATAATACACCACGCCTCCATACAAACATGTCACCGCTGCTGTTGCCGCCGCCAGCATCGCCGTACCGGCACCGTTCATCAGCAAGCTCAAAAAAAGCCCCGTCCCGCTCACCATCGCCATTACCAGCCCTCCCGGTATCAGCGACGCCAGGAAAAATCCCCGATTCTTCCCGACAAGATGCGCCGCGTACAGCGGGACAAACCCGACACTTATCAGCGTCGTCACAGTCGCGAACGCCAGCCCCACCCCGAATATGCCCCAGTTCGTATACTTCGCCAAGACCACCGACAGCCCCAGGTTGAGCATGCCCCCCAGCACCGTTACTGTCGCCGGCAGCTTGACCTTGTTGAACCCTCTCCCTACCAACAGCAACTGATTGATCACGATGCCTATTCCCATCGGCACAATCAGTATCCATATCAGCGGCGTAAGATTCGCGAACCGTTCCCCCAGCCAAAGCGTCAGGATCGGCCTCGCGAATCCGCATGCAAGCCCCACCGGCAGCGCCATGATCAGCCCCATGTATTTCACCAGCCGCCGCATTTGCCTTGCCAGCTCCTCGAGTTCCCCCCGCGCGATGTATTCGAATGTCATCGGCGCAAATACCGTACAGATCGCCCCGCCAAGCGTGAAGATAAACATCCCCAACTGCACGATCGCCCCGTATCGTCCGCCCTGTTCGGCCCCCAGCACGATGTTGATCACCAGCAGGTTGGTACTGACACACAGCACTGTCCCGATTTGATCCACCAGCATCCATAAGCCCATCTGCCCCATGTCGCGAACCGCCCGCAGGCTGTAATGCCGCGGGTCAACTTTAAGTTCCGGCGTCAGTTTCCGCCTCAGGAAAAACGCCGCTATCAGCATAAATGCCGACATCGCCAGGTACGATAGCCCCACGTACCTGATCGAGATCGAAACGTAGCTGAAGCACCCGACGAGCACCGCAACCTGCAGCAATTTGCTGATTACTTTGCGTATATTGTCAAGGTCGAAGCGATGGGTCAGGAATGTCCCCGCCTGGAACGGGCCTGCTATCGCCGTCGCTATCGACGAGCACATCATGAATACGAACATCCACGTTGCGTCCGATTCCAGCCCCCGCGGGATGTTGAATATCCGCGGCAGCGCCGCCGCAAGCGCCACCACTACCGCCAGCAGCACCACGCAAAGTCCCGCCAGCGACAACACCGCCGAACTGAAATAGTTGTTGGCCTTTGCAAAATCGCCCGCATTATAGTGCAGCGCCACAAACCGTCCCACCGTGCTCGTGATTGAAAACGTGATCAGGTCGAAGTACGGCGTAATCGACAGTATAAGAGGCACTACCCCGTACGCTGCCAGCCCCAGGTGCTTGATCAGGTATGGCGTCAGCAATATCGCCACCGCCGACGATATTATGATCGCCAGGACGTTGGAGCTGATGTTAAGCACCAGGCGCCGACGTGCCTCGGAAAGTCGTGATGTTAATACTGCTGTCATAACCAGGACGATTTATCCGCGTTACTCATTTTGATTGTGCCTCGGTCATCGCGGCAATGCCTCATAATGAATCAAGCTCACAATAACGTTTTCCCATTTTTCTTTTCCCGTTGCTTTTTGCTGCAACAAACTAAGATGCGATCTCGTCTATATGTTCAAAATAATACAAGCTGAATATATGACGGAAATCTACTTTCTAAGCATGTTTGTCATTATTCCTCGAGCCTCATATACGACAGTGGGATTAGTCGCATTATTCAAAACACGATTAACTTGCTCATCAAGTGTGTTCTGCATTTCGCTTGCCTTTGTCAAATTAGTGCTCTTTAGCATATTGATCTTATGTTGAAGCTCATAAAGATATTGGTAATCTTCCACCCCTTCACGCCATGCTTCCCACCTGCGTGAGGGAATAATATTTTCGCCGCTTGTGGGAACTGGCGAGCCTGCGGATGAATATATCACGCCATAATAGCCCATAGGTTTCATTAATTCATCCCATGGATTTACTTGGCCTTCATCCACATAGACCCAAAAACCCGCTCCGGCCTGTTTGCGTTTAAATGCAAGCCACGGCATTAAACGATAATAACTATATGGCCCAAGTGCTTTGCCGGGATTTGCAGCATCATATGTCCAAATGGGCTTGCCAAACGTCTGTAGGTATTTTAGCCAATCGGGATGTTCCTGACAGGTCTCATCAGCCGGGCACCAGATATCTATAAGATTCTTAAATGAGTTTAATTCTGCTGTTCCGTGGCCCATATTGTTTGCAAAAATACGGATGTTAGGGTCGGTGGCTTTGATTAATTTGGCAACCTTTAGAAAATCATCGCCCAGTGCTTCATCGTAAGGATAGATGGCAAAATTGGAATAGTCGATGCCCCTGCTCTTAAGAGAGGTCGTCAGATTATTTAGCCACTGTGTAAAATTGGTTTGCCACGCGGCCGTCATAAAGCTGCCGAACATATCTCGCGTAGAAGGATCATTGAATGCAAGAAAGAAAAGATATGTTCGTGCAAAACCAAAGTTGTTTAAGTAGTTGTTCAGTTCGGGAAAGCCGTCGCTGCCGTGTTTAGAGAACGACAACAGACTTGGGTGTATTACCATGACATTAGTACGGTGGCTCCGGAGATCAAATGCTGTTTCAGATAAATAATTTTTAGTTATGGCACAATTCTTCGGATACGCCCAGTTATAAGTGTTTAGGGCGATATTTTGATTAAATACTATTGGCTCCACTGTTAAATTGATATTAATTTTTTGTGTGGGCAGGATGTTGCCATTGTTGGTCATAGCTGTGATGACAAGGTTGGAATTGTATTTGCCGGCTTTAAGGGTAGGGTTAAAGTAAGTAAACCATAACTGACTTATTTCTCCCGGCTCTATTGTAAATTCGTTATTATCCTGAAGTACCAGTGCATCTGCGGTATCGCCAACCTGTTTGGCTTTAACATAAATAGCTCTTCTGAGCGTAAAACATTTATCGGCCTCACTCGCCACTGTTTCATTCAATTTCACTGCTTCAACGGTCGCCCGAACACTTATAGTATTTTCCGAACAATTGATTAAGTTGACTGCCGCCGACTCATACTCACCCTGCCATGCCGAGAGTTCGATTGAAGTTTTTGCCGGCTCAAGTATCGTATCGCTTAACAGCAGCGGTTTCATAGGATTTGCCGCAGATATGACAAAATCGCTTTTATAATACGCCTTGTATATTTCGGCCTTAATTTTTGCAACAGCCTCTTTTTGGGCTGCAAAAGATGCCCTTGAAAATTCTTGCTGTTCACATTCATTGACATCATTTGCCGCTTTCTGGAGTTTACCGCTCAATAGCAGTTTTGCATTTGGGTCTATGTTCAGACTTGAAATGTTTTCTTTCGCAGAGGCGATAGACTGCTTCAGGTCCAACAGATTATCGACCAGCATAAGAGAATCTTTTACGGTCAAAGCTGTATCGCTTATTTGCCTGCTTACCATCTTGTTTGATGGACTACCGAAAATTTCTATTTCGTCAATGAACACAAACGTCGTTGAAGATTGGATTACCACCTTCACGTATCGCCCACAGGTATTGATTGTCTTGATAGATACGGTAAGCGGCTCTTTGTCTTTGCTTTTGAGGGATTTTTTAAGCTTATCGCGGAGATCGGCAAATCCGGCAAGTTTGTAATTTCTGTTGTCCTCGCTGACCATCACGACAATATAGTCGGGATAATGCACTCCCGCTCTGCCGCCTCCTATGGTATATACCCGCACCTTATCGAATGCGCATCTTTTTTCGAGGTCAATCGTGATCTCCGGCAGGCGTTCCCCTCCCTGCCAACCGACCGTGCTTTTACTGGTCCAGTCGCTGCCATATTTTTCCCCGTCAGTAAGCTGTGAGCTGTCGCCTACATCAGTGCACAGAGGATAGTTAGGCGGCGGGTTCAGGGTATAACTTTTATGTAATGCAAGATTCTCCCCCCCAACGGCTCCAACAGCTTGATATCCACAGGATATGCATAAAAAGCAAAGCAATACCGCAACTCTTGTTAACATTATCTCAATCTCATCTGATAAAACAACCGTTATGCCTTAGCAATAATTTTAGCAATTCTTTCCGCGGCTTTGCCGTCCCAGAATTTCGGCACTTTAGACTTATAACCGTCTCTGCCGGCCATTATTTCGTGATAATTCTTCAAAATGTCTTTACTGGTGAGTTGTACGAGCCGGTTTGTGCCTTCGGTTATTGTAACCGGGCGTTCCGTGTTCTCACGCAAGGTCATACAGGGTACGCCGAGTATCGTGGTCTCTTCCTGTATTCCGCCCGAATCGGTCATTACAAGAGCGGCGTTACTTGTCAGACACAGAAAATCCAAGTATCCCACCGGCTCAAGCAAAAGCAGGTTACTCATTGCCGCAACTCGCTTTTCAAGATTTGTCCCCTTGATATTGTTTCTCGTGCGAGGATGTATTGGAAAAACCAGTTTTATCTCCTTTTCGATTGTTTCGAAAGCAGTAATAATCTCCTCGAACTTGGTCATGTCATCAACGTTGCTCGGCCTGTGAAGGGTTATAACCGCATATTTGCCCTTCAAAAGACCAAGTCGTTTGAGCACATCGGATTTCTCGGCCTTTTCCTTATTGGCAAGCAGAGTATCAATCATTACGTTGCCGACCATGTGTATCTTGCCAGAATCTACCCCCTCTTTCAGCAAGTTATCAACGCCTGATTGTTCGGTTACGAAAAGCAAATCGCTTATCCTGTCTGTCAGGATACGATTAATTTCCTCGGGCATATCATGGTCGAAACTTCGCAAGCCCGCCTCAATGTGTATCAGCTTAATCCCCAGTTTTACCGCAACTAGGCCGCAGGCAATTGTGCTGTTAACGTCTCCTACCACAAGGACGTAATCCGGCTTGTGCTCCAGAACAACCGGTTCGAATCGTTTCATAATTTCGGCGGTTTGCTGGGCGTGGCTGCCTGAACCGACCTCAAGGTTGATGTCCGGTTTGGGGATATCAAGCTCGTCGAAAAAAAGCTTGCTCATCTTTTCATCATAGTGCTGGCCAGTGTGAACCAGGAACGGCTCGAAGCCCCCGTTTTCCTTGAACGCCTTCATCAGGGGGGCAATCTTCATAAAGTTGGGACGTGCGCCGCACACACAAATAATCTTTATCATATCCTCGTATTCCTGCTTAAATCCGACATTTCCCGTTCAAACTCGTTATTTCCCGCTCAATCTGTTTGCTTTTTGAAGTCATCGATGACCTTCGACAGCGTCTCTTTGAGACCTGTTCTGGGCTGCCAGTCGATTTCTTTTTTAATGCGTTCAAGGCAGGGGACACGGCGCATCATATCCTCAATAGGCCTGCCGTATGCGATTTCGTAGGGGATGAATTCTTTTTTGCTTTTGCTGCCTGTGATTTCAATTATCTTGTCGGCAAGGCCCTCAATGGTAACCTCTTCATCCGAACCGATGTTGAACACCTCGCCCATCGCATTACTGCAGTTCATCAGCCGGATAACGGCGTCCACGATGTCCTCAACATAACAAAAACACCGGCTTTGTTTGCCGGTGCCGTATATGCGTATAGGTTCGTTTTTGAGGGCCGATTCGATAAACCTCGGCACAACCATCCCATACCTGCCCGTCTGTCGCGGGCCTATGGTGTTAAAGAATCTGCCGATGACAACATCGAGGTCGTATTGCTGATGAAACGCGAAACCCAGGAATTCGTCAACCGCCTTGCTGCACGCGTAAGCCCATCTTGGCATACTCGTGCTGCCAAGGACCAGGTCGTCATTTTCGTGAAACGGCACTGATTCACTCTTGCCGTAAACCTCGCTGGTTGAGGCGATGAAAACCGGACACTTGTATTTGTTCGCGACTTCGAGAACGACCTGTGTGCCTGCGATATTCGTCTCAATGGTATGCACGGGACTATCAGCTATCAACTGAACGCCGACTGCTGCCGCCAGGTGGAATACCTTGTCGCACCTTCTCACTGCCGACTCGATTACCGATTCGTCGCGGATATCACCCTTTACGAATTCAAACCCCGGCTTACCAACAAGGCCTGTGATATTTTTCAAACTGCCGGTGCTGAGGTTATCGACGACAATCACTTCGTTGCCGTCTGCGACCAATCTCTGCGCCAAATGGGAACCTATAAAACCGGCTCCTCCCGTAACCAACGCCTTCATTAATCCTCACTCAAAACAGGCAAAAGAAAACAGTAAACCGAGGAATTCCGTCCGGACTCCGTCCCCTTCGGGTGCGCAAAAAGACACCTATCGCATCCCTGCGAGGGAATCAACATATTAAACCGTCAACATCCTGATAAACGGGCAATTATAGCATCTGGCAGTACTTAAGCCGAGACACAAAATTGCCACCTGATTCATAGCATAAGTATCGGCGTATCAAGGGGATAGCTTTAGTGCCGTAATTGTCAAAAACCTTGTGATGCAAGTTGCATAATATACGCAAAAACCACATCGTAAGTTCATTACCAAAACCTGCCTTGCAATGCTAAAAACGGCTTTTTTATAGGCCCTGACGACGCATCAAGATGCGTCTATTACCCGTAGTAAGAGCTATATGTTTTGTCGGTTTCCCAGACGGTAACGCAGTGCAATGCCGTTGTTTTGCCAAACCTGCCCGCCAGTTTGTTCCACGCGAATACGGCTATGTTCTCGACAGTGGGGGTTATCCGCTGAAACTCAGACAAATCCTCGTTGAGATTTTTATGGTCCACGACCTTTATCAGTTCCTGATTCACGACTTTTTCAAATTCTGCTGTCCGCATCGCCTGCTCTGAGGGCCATTTAACCGTTACCTCGACAATGTAGTTATGCCCGTGGCCGGCGGGATTGGCGCATCTGCCAAAAACCTCGATATTCCGCTCTTCGCTGAATTTTCCATTCCACAGCTTATGGGCCGCCGCAAACTCGAATTTTTCACCGTAATAAATCATCGCACAATCCTTATCATTCACTGCCAGCGTCCTGAAAGGACTTAGCTTCAAGCTCAATTTTGATAATTGCGCCGAGCCGAACCCGCCTGCAAGTTTTCCCCATACAATTTTCAAAAGCCGAACCAGCTCATCATAGCCCGTATGCCGGGCCTCTCGATAGTCGGCTTTTATCTTCTCAGCAAAAACACCAACTGCGCAATCACGCACCTTCCGGTCAATATCGCTGACGTTTACAATCAGCCCGGTTGCTTTGTCCGCTTCGCCCTCCAGCTCGACGCCAAGTTCGAGAAATACAGCCAGTCCCTCGCCGGCCGGCTTCGAGGCAAACGAATTGAATCCCGCCTCGTCGGCAGGCAAAAACGGATTTATCGAAAATCGAACGTAGCGGCAAAGTTTATGCATAATTAACTGCAACCACAAATTACATATATTTCACTGATTTTTATTTTACTTTCTGTGTTATCTGTGAAATCTGTGGTTATTATTTCCCACCGTGGTGTATCAAGCTCATGATTTCGTTTCTGCTTCTCGGGTCTTTTCTGAACAGCCCGCGAACCGCGCTTGTTACCATCACTGAGCCGGGCTTTCTTATCCCGCGAATTGTCATACAACTGTGCGACGCCTCAAGCACTACTGCGACGCCCTGGGGTTTCAGATTAGTCATCAGGCAATCTGCTATCTGGTAGGTCAATCGCTCCTGCGTCTGCAATCGACGCGCGAAGCAATCCACAATTCGCGCCAGCTTGCTTACGCCTAAGATTTTGCCCGAGGGCAGGTACGCGACGTGAGCAGAACCGATAAAAGGCATTAAATGGTGTTCGCACATACTGTAAAACGGTATGTCGCGCAAAAGCACGATTTCGTCGTAATTCTCGTTGAAAACCCGGCTGATGTGCGTATTCGGGTCGTCGCGCATACCGGCCAGAAGCTCGCCGTACATTCTCGCTACACGGGCGGGCGTATCTTTCAATCCCTCGCGATTAAGGTCCTCGCCGACCGCCGAAAGAATTTCCCTGACCGCTTTTTCAATCCTTGCCTCATCAACTTTTTTCTTTTGTTTTGTCATATCAATCAGCCAATATCACTTTCTTTTTTTCCACCCGCAAGATTCATAAGATACGTTGTCAATAGACGCACGCCGAATGCGCTTGCGCCTTCCGCTGCGGTCGCTGTTGATTTTTCAAAGCAGTCAACCCCCGCGATGTCTAAGTGCGCCCATTTTTTGTCGCCGACGAACTGCCTCAAAAACGCCGCCGCGGTGCACGCGCCGCCCCATCTGCCTCCGCTGTTTTTCAGGTCCGCTATTTTGCTTTTCATTTCGTCCGCGTATTCATCTCCGCAGGGAAGCTGCCATACCTTTTCGCCGCTGTTCTTCGCTGCCTCTGCGATGGTCTCGTTCAATTGTTCATCGTTGCCCATCAGCCCCGCCATAAATGTCCCCAGCGCAACGACGCAGGCGCCGGTCAGCGTGGCAACATCTATAATCACGTCGCAGTTTTGTTTTACGGCGTAATGAAGCGCGTCGCAAAGTATCATTCTTCCTTCGGCATCGGTATTTTGAATCTCAACCGTTTTGCCTGAGTATGTCGTAACGATATCGCCGGGCCTGTAGCTTGTGCCGCTGGGCATATTTTCCGCTGACGGCACTATCGCCATCAGGTTCACGGGTAGTTTTAATTCCGCGGCCGCCTTTGCCACAGCCAGCACCGCGATGCCGCCCGTCTTGTCGAGCTTCATCTGTTCCATATTCTGCGCCGGCTTTATGCTTATCCCGCCTGAATCGAAGGTTATCGCCTTACCAACAAGGGCAACCGTAGGCAGTTTATTCGCTTTGCCTTTCGGGGAGTATTTTACGACTATCAATCTTGGGGGCGTCTTTGACCCGCTGCCGACCGCGAGAATCCCGCCCATACCGAGTTTGGCCAATTGTTTTTCGTCGAGCACTTTGCAGCTTAATCCTTTTGTGTTTCTTGCGAGCTTTTTCGCCTCTGCCGCAAGTGAGGGCGGGTTTATAACGTTGCCGGGCCTGTTTGCAAGCGCCCGTGCGTAACTCTGGGCTTTGCCGATAATTGCCCCTTTTGATAATCCATCCTCAAGCCGTTTGGTTTTGGCCGAGCTGTCGTCAATCACTTCGACAACGAGCGAATCGCTCCTGCCATCCTCATCGGAGGTAATATATTCATCGTAACGGAAACTTCCGTAATATATTCCTTCGGCCATCGCCTGCGCCAAAAGGCCAGGATCAAACATTTCCCCAAAGGGCTTGTGAATCGCAAGTGCCAGTGATTTGGCTTTCATCCCCACCGCTTTATTGGCCGCCAATGCAGCCGCTTGTCTGATGGTGTCGAGGGTCGCCTTTTTCTGCTCGCCTAATCCAACGATAAGCAGGCGAGAAGCGCCTATGCAATTGTTGCCGTATATGAGGGCGCTGGTCCCGGTTTTTCCTTTGAAGTCGCCGAGTTTTACGATTTGTTCGATAGCCCCGCCGAGTTTTTTGCACAGTTCGATGATTTCCGGCAGAGGTTTTTTGCCGTCCGAGAAATGACCTATAGCCAGCATCTGAGTTTTGCATTCGGCCAATGCCGACGACCGGGCTTTCAATTCAACCTCAATTATCTTCTTCATTTTTTTCCGCCTTTACTTTTGATGCCCTTGCGTTTGGTTTGCCTTTTGCGCGATGATGCAGATACGCCTCAATAAATTCCTCGATATCCCCGTTGAGCACCGCGTCAACTTTTCCTGTCTCACAATCGGTGCGATGGTCTTTTATCAACTGGTATGGCTGCAACACATAGCTGCGAATCTGGTTGCCCCAGGCGATTTCGCCCTTTGCGCCGTATTGTTTGGCGATTTCAGCGTCTCGTTTCTGTTGCTCAATCATATATAATTTCGCTTTGAGCATTTTCATCGCGTATGCGCGGTTTTTGTGCTGACTCCGTTCGTTCTGGCACTGGACGACAATGCCCGTTGGCTTGTGCAGCATACGAACCGCCGAGCTTGTCTTGTTAACGTGCTGACCTCCCGCGCCGCCCGCGCGGTAGTAGTCAATCTTCAGGTCCTCTTCCTTTATCTCGATATCGATGTCCTCTTCGAATTCAGGAATACAGTCAACCGCTGCGAAACTGGTATGTCTGCGTTTATTGGAATCAAAAGGACTTATCCTGACAAGCCGATGCACGCCAACTTCGCAAGACAATTTACCGTAAGCGAAAGGCCCCTTTACCTGAAGCGTTATCGAGCGAATCCCTGCTTCTTCTCCCGGCGTTATATCCATCTCGCTATACTGGTATTTATTCGCGTCGAAGTAGCGGGTGTACATCCTCAGGAGCATACTCACCCAGTCGCAGCTTTCGGTCCCGCCCGCGCCGGCGTGAATACTGAAAAAACAATTCTTGGTGTCATTCGGCCCGTTGAGCAAACCAGTCAACTCTATTTGCTCGCAGCGTTTTGCAATTGTCGCCAGGTCATCCTCTAATTGTGCCAGCTCCTCAGGGTCTGATTCGACGGCCAATTCGAAAAGTTCAGTCAAATCCTGCGACTCTCTGCTGATTTCCTCTACCGGCTCAATTATGGCTTTTAACGCGCTTAGCCGAGAAACAACCCCCTGTGCAATTTCCTGATTGTCCCAGAAGCCGGGGCTGCTCATTTTTTCCTGTAGCTGCGCAAACTCCGATTTTTTGCCGGCCAGGTCAAAGCCAGTCCCGGATATTTTCAACCCGGGCCTTCAACTCCGCTATTCCGCTTTTTAATTGCGCAACTTCCATAATCGCCGTGCTTATAACACATTAGGCCGAGATATGCAATCCCGCCGGGCGATTATTGATTCTCAAGAACAATCAGATAATGTATGATTGTTGTTTCAGGTAAAGGATAGTTTGTGCCTGCTTTGAAAGGTTTGTAAATGAATGAAGGGAAATCGACCTCATCAGCACTGAAATCACTGTTTATTCCCTGTGCGACGGTGTTCATATCGAGCTTCTGCATTATGGTTATTGAGCTTGTCGCGGGTCGAATAATAGCGCGGTTCCTCGGCTCGTCGCTTTACACATGGACCAGCGTCATAGGCGTCGTTCTGGCGGGCATTACCATCGGCAACTATACGGGCGGACGGCTCGCAGACCGATTCAAACCCGTCAAAGTGCTATCTACACTTTTCGCTATTTGCGCCTTTGCCTGCATTTCCACCATCGTATTAAACAACCTCGTGGGCGGGTGGACCTGGCTTTGGCAGTTTAACTGGCCGACAAGGATACTTCTGCATGTTACAGCGGTATTCCTGTTGCCCTCGGCGCTTCTGGGCACAATCAGTCCGGTGGTAGCTAAAATAGCGATCGAAAGGGGACTTCCCACGGGCAGGACGGTAGGCGATATCTACGCCTGGGGCGCAGCGGGCAGCATCGCAGGGACCTTTGCCGCCGGCTACTACCTCATCGCACTGATGGGAACAATATCGATAATCTATTGCATAGCCGCGGTTATGATTGTTATGGCTTTACTCTATGGCGCGGCCTTGCGTGCGAACACGACAAAGGTTGCTGTGTAGCGTCCCCGCAATCTGTTGTCCGCCTTCGACTAGATTTTCTTTTTATCTTTGTGTTCTCTGTGACCTCTGTGGCTTAGAAACCTTCGCACGAGAAATAATCATAATGAGTATTATTTGTCGTCGCTGGGAGCGCGTTTGATGTGCTCGTACTTCGATGGCTTTTGCCGCGAAAACGTTATCCCTCGGCCCGTGACAATCTCATGCTCCTCACGCAGAAAATCAATATATTGCAGCAGCGCCCACGCGGTATTGTTCCAGCTCATCTGGTAGCCGCGCTGGTGCGCCTGCTTTTCCATAAACAATCGCCGCTGCTTGTTGAATACCAGGTAATCCAGCCCCGCCGCAATCTGCTCGACCGACGGCTCTGCCGGGTCAACTAAGATGCCGCGAGCGTAACGGCCCATCACAAGACCTTCGGGGCATCGCTTGTTTGAGTAAATCAGCTCGCGGGCATACCTGAATTTTGTCGCGATCGCCGCTCTGCCAGAGCCAAGCGTGTCGGCAAGCACACCGCTTGATATCTGCTGCATATTCAGATAAGGCAGTACCATCACGTTGGTCGCGCCATACATTTTCAGCAGCATTCCCTCGTCGAGATAGGTATCGAGAAACACGACGTCATAATCTTCCAGATTCGCTCCCGGCAGCCCTTTGACTTTGCACCACCTGACTTTTGCCTGCTCCAGCGCGACCGCCAGAGACGCCTGAAAACGCCTGTATGGCTCGCCGCCGTCGGCCTTCGCAAACTCCGGATGACATTCTCCCGCGATGAGATAAAGAATATTTTTGCGCTGCTCGTCCGTGCAGGACTCCTCTAAAAATCTGCCGAATCCGCGTATGCCGTATTCAAGCCCCTTGTCCGGCGACAACAAACCAAGCGTCGTAACGAGAAACTGACGCTCGATACCTAATTCGCTCTTTATTTCCTGACGGTTGTAATGGGACGGGTGGTGCATCCGTATGCCGTGGTCGATGTGCTTGATTTTGTCCTGCTCTATGCCGTATGTATCCGATTCGAGTATTTCAATCGCGCTTTCGGTGGTAACAATCAAGCCGTCGCAAACCTTCGCAAGATTTTTCACGACGGCCTTTTGATGCTCATCGGGGTTGTCCAGAACAGTATGCAGATAAACAACCGTCGTCAGCTTCGCGGCGGTAAATGCTTTTGCCATCTCGATGTAGTGCGTCCCCCGTGCGTCGTTGCCTTCTTTGTCCGGGTCAAGACCATACTCGTGCTGAAGCAGAACCACCGTTGGATTACTGCCTTCCTGTCCCCTTTTGATTATGTGTTTGGTGGTATCCACCCATGACTGCGGATTATACTGGTCGATAACAAGGTCAACCGGGATATTATAAGGACCGTTGCCGTTATCTATCGCGGCGACCCTTATATGCCCCACCTCGCTGGTAAAATTAGACAAGGCGTTGGCGAGGTTTTTTGAAAACGTCGCTATTCCGCATCGCCTCGGCGGATATGTGCTGACTATTCGAACATTGTATGGCATACGATAACCCCGTTTTATCGTCGCTCGTGGTTTATCATTTAGATATATGCCTATTAAATCACTGGCTGTGGCCAAAGTCAACCGATTTGGATGTGTGATGTGTCTGGGCTAAACCGTCTCGCCCGGTTATATTTCGGCTTTTGCCTTCTTTTTCCTGCCCAAAAGCTCGTCGGCGGCATCAGCCGTTTTGGGAGGCCATTTGCCTTCCGCCTGCAGCTTCAGCAGGTTCTCTTTTTGCTTGATGCTGACTATCGTCCGGCAGCGCGGGAATCTGTTGCAGCCCATAAACGGGCCTTTCTTGCTCTGCCTGATGACAAGCTCACCCTCCCGGCACTTATAACACTTTAATCCCGTCGGCTCAGCAGGCGGCTTAGGCGGGGCGATATTACCATCCTTATCAACCTTAACGATTGTCTTACAGTTGGGATAATCGCTGCATCCGAGGAATGGGCCGAATCGCCCGTTTTTGTGAACTAACGGCTTGCCGCAATTGGGACATTTATGCTCACTGACTTTCTGCTCTACCATTTTGCCTTCCTTGTCGCATTGCCAGGCGAACTTGCACTCCGGATAGCTGGAACAACTGAGGAACTTGCCCTTCTTGCCGAAACGATAAACTAACGGCGCACCGCATTTGGGACATTCGTATGTGCTCGGCGTTGTCTCGGCCTTTGCGTGTTTCATATCCGAGGTAGCGATTTCCATACTTTTCTTGAACGGCCCGTAAAATTCATTCAAAACACTAACCCAGTCGAGATGCTGCTCCTCGATTTTATCGAGCTGCTCTTCCATATAACGGGTAAACGCCAAATCCATTACCTTGGGGAAATATTCTTCGAGCTTGTCGGTTACCACCTCGCCGAGGTCCGTCGCATAGAGTTTCTTTTCTCTCTGCTCGACGTATTCCCTGTCCTGGATTGTGCTGATGATGCTGGCGTATGTGCTGGGCCTGCCGATACCTTCTTTTTCCAGCGCCTTGACCAATGACGCCTCGGTATATCTTGCGGGCGGCTTTGTGAAATGCTGGTCGGCTTTTATATCCACCGCGGCAAGGTCCTGACCGGTTTTGACAGGGGGCAGTTGCTGCTCGCCTGCCGCCGATGAGCCGGGCGACCAGACCTTGGTAAAACCGTCGAAAACAATCGCCCTGCCCGTAGTTTTGTACAAGACCTTTCCAATCGCGGTATCGGCGGCGATATCAAGGTTCGTTACGTCCCACTTCGCCGCGGACATCTGGCAGGCGACAAACCGCCGCCATATCAATTCATAAAGCTTATACTGCTCCTCGCTGACAAGCGCACGCACGTCCTCCGGCATAAGGTCAGCGTCGGTAGGCCTGATCGATTCGTGTGCGGCCTGGGCGTTTTTCTTGTCGGCGAACATATTCGCCTTTTCGGGAACATAGGCGTCGCCGAAACGTTTTTGGATAAACTTGCGAGCATCGTTAATCGCTTCGGGCGATATATACGTGCTGTCGGTTCTCATATAAGTAATCAGGCCCAGCCGGCCCATTTCCTCGCCGAGGTCAACGCCCTCATATAACTGCTGGGCAATCGACATCGTGCGTTTTGTGGAAAATCCGAGCCGATTCGACGCCGCCTGCTGAAGCGTTGACGTTATAAACGGCGGCCCGGGACGGGATGATGATTCCTTCTTCTCAACTTGGGCAACTTTGAAGTTAGCGCCCTTTATGGCCTCATATACTCTTTTTGCCTGCTCGTCATTCGACGCTTTGAAATTTTCATCTCCAACCTTACTAAGCTCCGCCTTGAAGGCGCTGTGTTCGGCAAGCCACTTATTTTGCTTGTCAATCGTAGGCCCCTGGTCGGGCTTTCCCTCCACAACTCTTGTGGCTATAAAATCCAGCCACTCCTGGCTGTAATTACTTGATAACTCGGTCGTAAAAATCGCAGGTATCAGCCAGTATTCATCGGGCTTGAAACTGCGTATCTCCCGTTCGCGTGTGACAACTATTTTTACCGCGACCGACTGCACACGCCCCGCGCTTAAGCCCCTGGCAACTTTTTTCCACAAAAGCGGGCTTATCTGGTAGCCCACGATGCGGTCGAGTATGCGCCTTGCCTGCTGCGCCATAACCTTGTCTATATCGAGGCGCCCCGGATTGGCGAACGCCTGCTGTATCGCTGTTTTCGTTATCGCGTTGAATATCACGCGATAGACCTTATCCTCCGGCAAACCGAGTATATGCGCCAAATGCCACGCAATCGCCTCGCCCTCGCGGTCCATATCGGTCGCCAGATATACGTCTTTGCAGTCCTTCGCCGCTGCCTTGAGGGCAGCAACTACTTTGCTCTTGCCCAGCATAATCGTATATGTGGGCTCGAATCCCTTTTCTAGGTCAACGCCGAATTCCTTCGCGGGCAAATCGCGGATGTGGCCCATCGATGCCTTGACTTCGAAGCCGCTGCCTAAATATTTATTGATAGTCCGCGACTTTGCCGGCGACTCAACTATCACCAGCGATTTGCCGTTTGGATTTGACTTTGCCTTTGTTTTTGCCATATATTTTCGTTTTTCTTTGCGTTCTCTCCCGTTAGGGATGGCCAAGCCACGCGAACTCCGCCGTAAGGCGTCCCTTATGGGAGGCGGTTAAACTTATCTATATCTTATTGACACTATCGGTAAAATGTTTGAAAGAAAACGACAAATAAAGCCACAACCCCCCAATTGTCAAGAAAATATCGAAGTGCTAATCCGTAAAATTCAGCGTTATGAACTCGCCGCGGCATAGCTCCGTCGTTCATCGCGCGTCGTTCGTATCTCGTTATTTGGAATGAGATTGAGCACTTTCTGGGAAGTTCAAACGTGCCCTTCGACTTCGCCCCCCTCGGCTACGCTCAGGACAGGTAACACTGCTTTATTTTAGACACAGATTTGGCCGGAAGCACGGATTTCGTGGCTCGTGACTCGGAAAACGGAAACTGGGGCGGGTGTAAATCCGTGTTATTTTCCCGGCTTCCAGCCGGTTTTGCGCATTGTCCCGTAAACGTATGCGTCCGCTCGCTTGCCCTTGAGGCCCTTCTTTTTTGCCTCCGCCTTCAATTTCCGCTCCAGTGCCTTTGGCATTTTGACCTTCACTTTCTACTGCTTTTTGCGATTCTTTTGTTTCTACTGCCTGCCCCCAGCGTCTTGATTCGATTTCGAATCAGCAGGGGGTCTATTTTCTCGCGAAGTCCTGCGGGTCTTCATAACATAAAGCCAAGCAAAAGACACTGATTTATTTTATGGCTTGGCCATCCCTAACAGGAGACGCTGATTGCGCAAAGTGACGCTGATTCTTTTGACACTGATTTACACCCCCGCAGTTTTGCCCCAGCCGTCCCTAAGGGACGAGACGCGGGGGCTACGCAAGGCTTCCGCCCCTCAAGGCGGGACTTCGCGATAAGTAGCCGCTGGGGCTGCGCAATGCTTCGTACGCTACGGGGGGGCAGGCAGCGTAAAGTTTAGATTGCCGGCGGCAGAGTCTAAGCTTTTTAGCTGGGGCAAATTAGGTTTTTCCTTATTGGGTTATTACACAGGGCAGATATGATTGTACAAGTAAGAATATGAAAAATGTGATGAAGCAGCTTTCGTCTGGCTTGATTATATCTGAATTATGAGAAGCAGAACGAAAAAACATGGAGCAAATGAAGGAACCGGGAACAACATTTAAGGAGTGTGTAGTATGAATTCATACATAACCGAGGTTTGGTCTATGGTGTCAGCTTTGGGGCTCCTGGTGGGTCTGGCAGTCACAGGCAAGGCGGCGGAACCCTCACCGCCGGGCACGGCACAAGCATTTCAACTGCCTCCGCTGCCTTATGCACAGGATGCGCTGGAACCTTATATATCCGCCAAGACAATGAGCTTCCACTATGGCAAGCATCATCAGGCATACGTGGACAACCTGAACAAACTGGTCGCAGGCACACCGTGGGCGACGCAGCCGATAGAGAAGATAATCCAGGAGACCGCAGGCGTGGCGGATAAGGCAGCCGTCTTCAACAATGCGGCCCAGGTCTGGAACCACACGTTCTTCTGGAAAAGTATGAAGTCCGGCGGCGGCGGTAAGCCCACCGGACACCTGCTGGAACTTATCGAGAAGTCCTTCGGGAGTTTAGATGAGTTCAAGAAGGCCTTCACGACCACGGCTGTCTCGCAATTCGGCAGCGGCTGGGTCTGGCTTGTGCAGGATGGCGACGTGTTGAAGATTGTCAAGACGTCGAACGCGGATACACCGGTGGCACACGGACAAACCGCGCTCCTAACGTGCGATGTCTGGGAACATGCCTACTATCTCGACTACCAGAACCGCCGCAATGACTTTGTGAAGGCCTTTCTGGATCATCTCGTCAATTGGGACTTTGCGGCCTCGCAGTTGAAGTAACGTGGAACCACTGGCTATATGTGACGGGCAAAGGTGCTAATCTAAGGAAGTCTGGTTCCCCGCCTACGACCTCCCGTTCCCGTAAGGGATGGCCAAGCCCAAATGGCATGCGACGAAGATGGCAGGGCTAATTATTTTAAGGAATCAGTGCAACCCGTGAAGTCAGTAGCTTCACGCGCCAAGACGGCTTGGTTTTTCGATGGTTTATTGGTTATCAAGTTTTAATTCTGTTTTCTGCCATATTCGTCATAGCCGCATTTTTGGCTTAAAAATGAGGGTTCGCCCATTTTTCTGCCGGTTATCAGAAAAAAATATTGAAAATTTTCAAAATTTTTATTGCTACCTTCTGAAAAAAGTATATGATTTTCGGACGTGTCTTGGCCGATTCAGGCTGAACTTTACTCAAGATTTTTAAGGATGATATGGGAATGAATACAAGAACACTATTAACAGTACTGGCAGTCGTAGCTGTCGCTTTTGCTGCGACAAACTGCTTTGCGGCAACAATTGACGCCAACAAACCTGGCGATGCCAATAAGCCCGCTGAACCAAACAAGGTAACCATCGTCAGCGCAAGCGATTTCGGTGCATACGCTGCCGAAGCAAATAAGCCGGCCGATGTGAATAAGTCTGCCGAGCCGAACAAAACAAAGCTCGCCGAAGAGGGTGAAAAGGGAAAAGGCAAGGGTCATCATCATAAGAAAGACCCGAACGATCCCAACAAGCCGGCAGAGCCGAACAAGGCCACCATCATCAGCGCCAGCGATTTCGGCACATACGCTGCCGAGGCAAACGATGTGAATAAGTCAGCCGAGCCGAACAAAACAAAGCTCGCCGCCGAGGGTGAAAAGGGTAAAAAAGGCAAACATCACAAGAAAGACCCGAACGATCCCAACAACAAGCCGGCAGAGCCGAACAAGGCCACCATCATCAGCGCCAGCGATTTCGGCACATACGCTGCCGAGGCAAACGACGTGAATAAGTCCGCCGAGCCGAACAAAACAAAGCTCGCCGAAGAGGGTGAAAAGGGAAAAGGCAAGGGTCATCATCATAAGAAAGACCCGAACGATCCCAACAACAAGCCGGCAGAGCCGAACAAGACCACCATCATCAGCGCCAGCGATTTCGGCACATACGCTGCCGAGGCAAACGATGTAAATAAGCCCGCTGAGCCGAACAAGAGCAAGCTTTGCGCAATGGAAGCGGCAGAAAAGAGCAAGGGCTGCGACAAAGATCCGAACAAACCAGCAGATACCAACGACAAGAAATAATTTCACGATATCCCGCCATCATTAAATAATGAGACGGTCTTAGTGAAAGAACAGTATTCTTGATGAATTTCAGGCCTGGAAAACCATCCGGGCCTGTTTTTTTAATCAGTTTTGATTTATCGTCTGCCGGAAGGGTTGCCCAATGTTTGTCAGGAGGGTATTATCTCATCTGATTATTCTTCCGAAATTAAGGGCATAACGCAATAGTGGCGACGAATATGGACAATTTCGATAATCCTCTCATACTGGCTATCGAGACCAGCGGCCGGCTGGGTTCGGTCGCGTTCGCACAAGGCGACAAGCTCCTGTCTGAAAGCCGTTTTTCTGGCCCGATGCGCCATAGTGCAGAAATTTTCCCCGCTATTATTGACTTATTGAGCAGATTCAACAAAAAGCCGGAGCAAATCGAGCACGTCTATATCTCCGCCGGGCCAGGCAGCTTCACGGGCCTGCGCATAGCCGTAACATTCGCAAAAACGCTTGCCTTGGCCAACAACTCTAAAATCGTAGCCGTCGATACGCTGGATGTTATCGCGGCAAATGTAATTGATTTTGCCCTGCCGTCTCCTCTTCCTCAACTCAACACTCAAAGCTCAACACTCAAAACTGATGACCGCCTGGCGGTCATCCTTGACGCCAAACGAGGTCAGTTCTTTGTCGCTGTTTATGAAAAGACCCAGGGTGCAATCTGGAAGAAGGCGCTTCCGGATTGTTTAATGACCGCGGAGGAGTTTATCAACCGCTTCACAAATCAACCGACCTGTGGTGAGCAAAGTCGAACCATTTCCCTGGCCGGCGAAGGGTTGGTTTTCTACAAAGATAAGTTCGCTCACGAAAACATTCGCGTGCTCGATGAAAAGTTTTGGAATCCCTCCGCCGCCAGCGTTCATAAATTGGGCTGGGAATTAGCAAAGAAAGGTCAATTCGCCGACCCGCTTACCCTGATACCCAATTACATCCGCGGCCCCGACGTAACGGTTAAGCAAATATAAATGGGGAATCGCGTTTTCACGGGCTATCGGCTTAAGAAGCCCTTAGCCAGCGGGATATTTCACGCAGCGAAGGACGTTTGCCGTACATCAGGATGCCCGTTCTGAAAATCTTGCCCGCCAGCCACATCATTAAAAATACCGCCGCGACCAGCAAAACAATCGAAGCGAGAATCTCAAAATTGCTGACGTTTGAACCCGCGGAAATCCGCAAAGGCATCACCAAAGGCGATACGGGCGGAACCAGCGACAGCACCCTGGCAAAAACGCCGTCGGGACTTTGAACGAGCTTGAACCACGCTATCATCGGAAATATCAGGATTAAAACGACGGGCCTCATAAACTCCTGCGTTTCCTTTAGCGTATTGCAAACCGAGCCAATCGCCGCCAGCAGCGCGCTGAAGAAAAGGAACCCGAGAATATAATAAACCACAAAGCAAAACAGCAGCTTACCTGTTATATCCACGCTGATGCCCTGCCACAGAATCGGGCCATAAGATACCGCTGTCCACAGGCCGATAATTGTCAGGCCTATCGCACCCAGCCCCAGAATCTTTCCCGCCATAAGCTCAAACGGGCTTACCGCCGAGAGCAGCATCTCGATAATCCGCGAGTTTTTCTCCTCGATAACGCTGCTCAGCATCTGCTGGCCTATGCCGATGATTCCCATGTATATCATAAACATGAAAAAGAACGGAACCATCATTTTGATTATCGACTGACCCTGGCTTTGCACGTGCTGCTCGTTGGCCGTTTCGCCAATCTCGACCCGCTCGATTGAAACATTACGAATCTCATCGAGAAGCTTTTGAGAAACGTTCTGAACCTTGCACCTCTGTGCGACTACGGCGTTACGGATAAATCCCTCGACGGCCCCCGTCGCGTCCATCATAGTCGGTTTCGACTTGTAGGTATAAACATGCGTCTTGCCCGCGCCGTCAATGATGTTCTGGTCGATAACGATATACGCCTCGACCTTACCCGAACGAAGCTGTTCTCTGCCTTGTTCTTCAACCGCACTGATATCATCCTGCACAGGCAGCGACTCAAAAATAATCTGTCTTTTGGGATTTGACTGGTTATGTTTGCCCATCGCCTCTTCTATCTGGCTCGCCAGTTGTGTGGTCAAGTCCGTCACAACCACCTTTACAGGAGGACGCCCGCCCTCAACCTGGGAAATCCTGCTCGTAAAAAAGGCAATGCCCAAGATAAGAACGGGGGTGAACAGCAAGCTAATCAAAAACGTCTTTGTCTTGACGGTATCAATGTATTCTCGCCGGGCTATTTCAAAAATTTTCCGCATTGCTCGCTCCGACAAGTGTAACAAAAATCTCGTGCAGCGTTGGTCTTTTCACCTCGAACTTCCGCACGCGCACCTCCCCCACTATCGTCTTGAGTAAATCCTGCGGGTCAGCGCCTTTCTCAAGAGTGATTTCCAGTGTATCTTTTTGCTGCACGACAGTCGTTACCATAGGAAGTGTTTTTAAGAATGTTGTATCGCCATCAACCTCGACAATAACCGCGTTGGATGCCTTTTGCGAACGGATATCGCCCAGCTTGCCGTCGAGTATGATTTTGCCCTTGTTTATGAGCAGGATATAATCACAAAGTGTCTCCGCCCCGTGCATATCGTGAGTGGAAAAAATGACGGTTTTGCCTTTGTCTCTCATATCAAGGATAATGCCCTTGATTAAATCCAGGTTCAGCGGGTCAAGCCCTGAAAACGGCTCATCGAGTATCAGCAAATCCGGCTCATTTATTATCGTCGCCGCGAATTGCAGTTTCTGATGCATACCCCGCGAAAGGTCCTCGACCTTCTTATTCGCCCGGTCGCTCAGCTCGATTCGCTTTAGCCACGCGGGGACTGCGCCTGCCAGCTCGCTCGAAGACAGCCCTTTGAGAGCGCCGAAGAAGGCGAGTATCCCGCGGACCGTCATCTTTCGATAAAGACCTCTTTCTTCGGGCATATAACCGATATGACTCTTGGCCTTTTCGGTCAAATTTTTACCGAACACGCTTATGCTGCCTGCGTCCGGGCGGATAATGTTCATAATCATCCGCAAGGTCGTGGTCTTGCCCGCGCCGTTAGGCCCGAGAAAACCATAAATGCTCCCGGCCGGAATCTTCGCCGTCAGGTTATCGACCGCACGGACCTGCCCGAACGTTTTGCACACACCATTAAGCTCTAATGCGTCCATCGCCGTCAAAATACCAGAATTCTTTCCTCAACGCAAATAATCCGGCCGGAAACCGGCAGATTTGGAATTTTGTTTGATATGATTGCCTGCGCAGGTGTATAATCCGGGCGTAGAAAATCAGTGTAGTCATTATTAAAGCAGGCGTTAGTCAATATAATGGAGGATATGACGATGGCGTTTGGTATCGGAGACAGAAAATTTGAAGTCCGCAAAAGCACAGGGACAAGGATTGTCGAACTGGGCCAGGCGGAAGAAACCACAGGAGAAGTGACGATGGAAAAAAAGACAAGGAACGCACGGAACCTGGCGGGCGGTATGGATTTGCTCGAAATGGACTTCCTGCTGGGCGTAATCGAAAACACCGACGGCGAAGACAAAAACGACGTCGCGATGCGCCGGCTCAGCTTCAACGAGGTGCTGCGCCGCAACCAACAAAGCGAAATTGACAGCGCCTCGCTGAGTGTTTACGCCGTGGATGAGAAAGACCTCTATGGCAAAGACATTCAGTGTGCGGCGATGAAAGAGCTTACCCGCAGAACCGAACAAAAAAGCTAATCGGCTTTTCGCCATGTGAGGGATTGTGAGATTGCTTCTTGCCGTTATTGTTATGGGGGCGGTTGAGGACGAGGCGACATTCTGGATTCAACTGCTGATGATTGTAATGCTGGCCGCCGGTGTAGGCGCATACGTAATGGTCAAATCCCGCGCCAAACGCATCGAGCGGCAGATACACGACGAAACAATTGAGACCATCATAACTCCGCCTGTGGTGAGCTTTGTCGAACCACCGAAACCGCTCGCAACAGGACACGCTTCCCCCGAAAAATCTACGGTTAGTGAAATCAAACCGCACCAAAGAGACCTTTCAGGCGGTATGGAGCTTTTAGCCAGAAACTTTTTAACAGGCGTCGTTGAGCAAACCAATTCGCCTGACCAGAGGGATATCGAAATGCGCCGCCTGTGTTTCACCGAGCTTGGCCGCAGGGGCGAGCTTTGGGCGATTGCAAGTCCCGCCCTGAAAGTTTACACCCTGGATGAAGATGGGTTCTACGGCAAGATTATCCGCTGCGAGGCGATGGCGGAATTGGCAGGCCGCACCGCCGACAAACCACAAAATACCACTGAAACTCCGCCCGTTTCGCCCGAAAACCAGGAACATGCCCCATCGGCCAAACGTCACGCCGGCTGATTTCACACGCCGAAACACCCGAAACCGAATTTCACTATTATTTACCTCTTATCTTTATCGCCTGGGCGGACGAGTTCTATATTATAAATTAGAGGAATAACGCTGAATTTATACCCTTTAAAAGATAGTTTTTTAGGACGTTGAAAATGTGGGTACAAATAAAACTTACGTCTGAAAACGAATTCTAAGGGCGATAGATAAATAATGCCGATGGATAGTAGTGTTTGGACGCGACATTTTACAGGAGAGACACAGGCCCACAGGGTCTGCCTGAATCTTATGGACAAGGGTACATTAAAATGGCTCGTGCTGGCGGCAATCGTCGTTTGTGGAATGCTCGGCTGGAAAATCGCCACGCAGACGTCGAAAGACGGCAAAAAAGAGGTGGTGGCCGAACGCTCCGAGCCGAAGTTTGGCGTTGTAACCGCTATCCTGTATAGTAAGGACTCCCCAATCGTCATAATTGAAACTAAGGTGCTTCACAAGGGGGATGTGATTCACGATGTCAAGGTGTTGGACATAAAGGCCGACAAGGTCCAGTTTGACAAACAGGGCATACAATGGGAGCAGGGCGTGCAGGAGCCGGCCAAACCCGAGTGGTTGAAAACAAACAAAAGCAAAGGGAAAAAATCCTCCGCCTGACCTGCTAATGTAATTTGCCTCGGCCCAGGCCGAGTTGATTGGCAACCGTTATTCCCTGCTTTTCGGGGTTTCCGGTTGTCTTTTTTTTGCGCATATCATCGCCCCTTGCCTGCCGGCTAAGCCAGAAAATCCTCGAAAACCGGCCCGCGTAAGCTAAAATCATTGTAAAACAGGCCCGACATTAGCGGGTCATTCCCGCACGACCTGTTGCTTGACCGGATACAAAAACGGATATGCAAAAAAAAGTATTGGTTGCTGTTAGCGGCGGTGTTGATTCGGCAGTGGCTGCGGCGTTGCTCCTTAAAGAAGGATTCGACGTTACAGCTGTATTCCTGTGTTTGCAAATGGAATGTGCTGCTGAAGGCAACTCTCGCTCCTGCTGCACTCCCCAGGATGCCGCCGACGCGAGGCGAATTGCCGGCACGCTCGGCATGAAGTTCATTTCCATGTCTGCGACCAAAGATTTTGAAGCCATAATCAAAAGCTTTATCGACGACTACGAAAACGGGAGAACGCCCAATCCCTGCGTCCGGTGCAACGAAAAAATCAAGTTCGGCAAACTCTTCGAGCTGGCGGATTCCTTAGGCGTGCAATACGTCGCGACGGGGCACTATGCGAGAATCGTGAATCATAATGGATGCCCGGCTATTGCACCCGCTCTCGCGCCAGGCAAGGACCAGTCATACGTTTTATTCAGCATACCGCGCGAAAAATTAGACAGGATTATTTTCCCCCTCGGCGGGCTGAAAAACAAGCAGGCCGTAAGAGATATCGCCAAAGAGCTGGGGCTGGAGGTCCACGATAAACCCGACAGCCAGGATATTTGTTTTGTCCCGGATGGCGACTACGCGAAACTGCTTGAGACGCACAACAGCAGGGCGCTTCGGGCGGGAAATTTCATAGACACATCCGGCAAAATTATCGGCAAACACGACGGCTACGGCAGGTTCACTATTGGCCAGCGTCGCGGCACCGGCATCGCGGCGGGGCATCCCGTATATGTTACCGATATAAACCCGCAAACAGCCGAAGTAACCATAGGCGAAAAAAATGACCTGCTGGCAATCGGATTGGCCGCCGACGGTGCAAACTGGCAGGTGGACGTGCCGACCACATTCGACGCAACGGTAAAAATCCGCTATAATCATCGCGGCGCCCCGGCAAAAGTTATTATTACCGGCAAAGACACCTTCGAGGTTCACTTTGAAAAACCTCTGGAGGCGGTCACTCCCGGCCAGGCGGCTGTCGTTTACTCCGGGGATTGTCTTCTCGGAGGCGGGTGGATAAAAGAAAAGTTGCCTCCCGTATGATTGCGTCGAATCAAAAAACAGGTATCGACCCCGCAAATGAAGAATCAGGATTTATCACGCTACGCAAGGCAGATTACCTTCAAGCCCTTCGGCGAAGAGGGCCAGCGTCGGCTCGCCGACAGCAGCGCCCTCATTGTCGGCGCAGGGGGTCTTGGTTCGTGGGTTGCGGAATTGCTCGTCCGCGCAGGCATTGGGCGTCTCCAGCTCGTGGACGATGACTATGTTGAACTGACAAATATTCACAGGCAGTCGCTTTTCACTGAAAAAGACGCGAAGGAGCGCACCCTCAAAATAAACGCTGCGGCAAATCACCTGCGCGAAATCAACAGCAATTGCGAAATCGAGGCGGTCTTCGCCCGAATCGACCGGCTGACCGCCGACCGGCTTACCAGTAACATCGATTTGATTATCGACGGCACGGATAATTTTCCCGCGAGATTCATCCTCAACGACTGCGCAATAAAAAAATCCAAACCATGGGTGTTCGCCGGTGTCCTCGGCGCAGAATCGCAGGTGATGGCAATAATCCCCGGCAAAACTCCCTGCCTGCGATGCCTGCTCGATTCGCCTCCCGCCTGCGATAGTCAGACCTGCCGACAGGCCGGCGTCCTTGGCCCGGCGGTTGCGATGGTGGCTGCGGTCGAAGCGTCGGAGGCATTAAAAATCCTCTCAGGCAACCCGGACAAGGCAGGGCAATGCCTTTTTGTTTTTGACTTCTGGAACAACGTCGTAAAGCAGATTGACGTCTCGAAACTCACCAAAAACGCCGATTGCCTCTGCTGTGTTCACAGAAATTTTGAATTCCTTGAGCCATAGGACCCTCGATGGAAGCTAAAATAAATAAACCCGTATATCTCGATTATAACGCGACGACGCCTTTGGATAAGCGCGTTCTTGAAAGTATGATGCCCGCCCTTACTTCCGCGTTCGGGAATCCTTCCAGCGAAAGCCATTCGTTGGGACGCCAGGCGCGGGATATGGTCGAGGCCGCCCGCAATCAGACCGCCAAACTCATCGGCGCCTCCGCCAGGGAAATTATTTTCACATCCGGCGCGACGGAGGGCTGCAATCTCGCGATTAAAGGCGCAGCCGAGGCGTATCGCGAAAGAGGCAATCATATTATCGTCTCCGCCATTGAGCACAAAGCCGTCCTCGAACCCTGCAAACGGCTTGAACAACAGGGCTTTACGCTGACCGTGCTTCGCCCCGATTCCTTTGGTCGTATTTCTCAGGAGCAGGTGGCCGAAGCGATTACAAAACAAACCGTACTTGTCTGCGTTATGCTCGCCAACAACGTCGTCGGAACAATTAACCCCGCGGATGAAATCGGCACAATATGCAAAAAACACGGAATAATATTTTTCTGCGACGCCACCCAGGCAATCGGGAAACTCTCGGTAAACGTCAATCAGATAAATGCCGATTTGCTGGCGTTTTCGGCGCACAAAATATACGGTCCAAAAGGCGTCGGCGCTCTTTATGTGCGCGGCAAAAGCCCCACTGTCCGGCTGGCGGCCCAAATCGATGGCGGCGGACAGGAACATTTTCTCCGCAGCGGAACGCTCAACGTCCCCGGAATTGTCGGACTGGGCAAGGCCTGCGAATTGTGCGAAGAGGAGCTGGGCGATAAACCATCGGCCTCTTCCTCGCTGCGGGATAAACTGGAAACCGGCCTGAGAAAAGCTATTCCCGATATACAGATAAACGGCCACCCCGAACAACGCCTGCCCAACACCGCGAATATCTCATTTAAAGATATTGATGCCGTTTCTTTACTCGGTAAAACACAGGAGTTGGCTGCCTCGGCCAGCTCCGCCTGTGAATCCGGAACCTCCGGCTCGAATTACGTCCTTCGAGCAATGGGCGTAAGTGAGGATTTAGCAGCCGGCGCAGTCAGGTTCAGCATGGGACGCTTTACAACGGAAAATGAAATCGATTATGCGATAGGCCGAATTGGCGACTCTGTTTCAGCACTCCGGGGAAAAATCTGAGACCGGCAGCACAATTAAAAGACGTGGTATTTTACGCCGGTCAATTATTTGACTAACTGCAAACCCGCCAGCGCTACAAACTTGTCATCGACTATCTTGAAGATGCCCTCAAGACCCGTCACGGAAAAGATGCCTTTTGTGGCAGGCGCTACGTTGCAGAAGACAAGCTCGTGGCCCGCGTCCATAAGCATTTTTCGCAGCTTCAAAAACTTGGACAAGCTCGATGACGTTATGATGTCAATGGCGGAGAAATCCACCACTACGTCGCAGTCGTCTCTGTCTTTTGCAATATCCGTAATGGTTTTCAGCTCATCGCCCATCAGCGGCTCAGCAGGCAAATCAACGAGTATTATATTTTCTGACCAGTTCTGAATTCCCATTTTTTAACCCTCGACTATTAAAAAATCGCTTATCTTTTACAGCATTCTATCTATCGACACCAAAACAGGACAGGTTAAGTAAAAAATACTTAAACGTAACTGCTTACAAACAAAAAGTTTAGACGTTGGCATTTGCTGGTAAAATAGGATAATTTCAGGAGCTAAACCAGCCGGCGGACAGCTTACAGTTTTCTGTCTAATTTTCGATAGCCCACGGCCTCAGCGACGTGCTCCGGCTTTATGTCCTCACAGCCAGTAAGGTCCGCTATGGTGCGGGCAACTTTGCAGATTTTGTCGTGTGCGCGGGCGGACAAGCCGAACTCCATCATCGCCTCTTTGAGAAGCATCTCACCCGATTCATCCAGCTTGCAGAACTTCTCGACCTGCTTGTGTGTCATCCTCGCGTTGGTTATTAATTTACCGTCGTCGAATCGCTTCGCCTGAATTGTTCGCCCCCTCATCACGTCCCTTCTTATCGTCACCGAATCAAGCTGAGTCGCTTTTGAACGCAGCTTGTAGAAGCTTACTGCGGGCACGTCTATGTGAATATCGATTCGGTCAACCAATGGGCCTGATATTTTCGACAAATATCTCTCGACCTGCCTCGGCGTGCATTTGCACCGCTTCGAATCGGACCCGAAGTAGCCGCAGGGGCACGGATTGCACGATGCCACAAGCAAAAACGCGGCGAAATACCTTATCGATTTTTTAGCGCGAGAAACCGTAACCGCGCCATCCTCCAGCGGCTGGCGTATCATCTCGAGAACGTGACGCGGAAACTCCGCGAACTCATCGAGAAACAATATCCCGTGATGCGCAAACGATAATTCCCCGGGCCGCGCGTTTACGCCGCCGCCCACAAGAGCAGGGCCGGTCGCCGTATGATGAGGCATACGAACAGGCCTCGTCGCCAATAATGATTTGCCTTTACCCAGCATACCAACGGATGAGTATATGCGCGTCGTTTCAAGCGACTCCGCTAATGTCAAAGGAGGCAGGATTGTCGCTAACCGCTGTGCGAGCATCGTCTTGCCCGCCCCGGGCGGCCCTATCATCAATATATTGTGTCCGCCTGTTGCCGCCACGGTAAGCGCTCGCTTGACGCTTTCCTGTCCCTTAACATCCGAAAAGTCAAAGTCGTATTTGCTTTCAGCTCCGAAGATTTTGTCGATATCGATAGTTGTGGTCTGCAAGGGCAATTTCCCGCCCAGAAAATCAACCGCCTGCGTCAACGACCCCACGCCATAAACCTCCATATCCTCGACGACCGCCGCCTCCGCCGCGTTATCCAATGGAACGATTATCCCGCGAAAGCCCGCCGCCTTGGCCGTTATCGCCATACTCAAAGCGCCGTTGACGGGCCTCACCCTGCCATCGAGCGCAAGCTCACCCACGATCGTATAATCTTTCAAAACCGTGCTGCTGAAAACGCTTTCCCCCAGGAGAATCCCCAGAGCGATTGGCAAATCGAACGCAGGCCCTTCCTTTTTTGTGTCCGCCGGGGCAAGATTTACCAATGATTGCGTCTTGGGATATTTATACCCGCAGTTGACGATGGCACTTCGTACTCTTTCCGCACTTTCCTTTACCGCCGCGTCAGGCAGCCCGACTATTAACGTCTTGTCGAACCCGCCCCGTGCTACATCGACCTCGACTTCGCAGATTATTCCCTCGATACCCTCAATTGCGACACTATATAGTTTGGCTAACATATATCTCCCTTGTCTTTATCACAAAGAAGGGGGTATTTTAAGGCGACACGCAGCCGTCCGTAAGTATTTTCGGATACCCGATAGCCCCTTTAACTTCAATCCTTCGGCTGGTCGACAGCGGAGACAATCTGTCGACTGCTTTTATCTTGCGGGCCGGCTTTATCCGGGCCTTGTATTTTCGCCTTTATATCAATCGCTTCTTTGTTCTGCGGGTCAATCTTCAGGATATATTCCAGGTGCGTCAGGGCTTCTTGTATATTATCCGTTTGATGCAGCGCACCAACCAGATGAAATCTCGCGTCTGTAAATTCTGGCCTGATATTCAGCGCCACGCGGAACCATTGTATGGCATCTTTAGTTCGCCCCTGCCTGACTAAGTATTGCCCCCAATAATCCGCTGCCCTCTCATCGTTTTGGGCTTTCGCTGCCTTCTCCCACTGCTCAACCGCTTCTGCGTGATGCCCGGTTTGTTCCAGCAAATGGCCGAGATTGTATCTCGCGGAGCCGCAAGCCGGCCGTAAATGCACGACGCGCCTGAAGTAATCCTCCGCCACTTTCAGATTTCCCGCCTTTATATGCATTACGCCGAGTATGTTAAGCGCCTGGATATTTTTCGGGTCGAGTTTTAATACCTGTTCGTAAATGGGAACCGCCGCCTGATAGTTCCCCACCGTCCTGGCGAGAAAGTCCAGAACCTTTGGATTGTCCCAGTAGATAGTTACAAGTTTCTGAAGGTTAGGCAAAACCTGCTGGTTGAGATATCGCATCTGACGATAGCGAATGTCATTCGGCAGCAGGGCGTACGCCCTTTCTATTTGTCCCGTCAAGGCGAGGCGATTGGCCTTGACCCGCAGTGCAATTTCTTCACGCAATTGGTTTGCTTGCTGCTCAGTGCCGGTGTTTGTTAGGTAAGGCCAAATGTCTTCTTCTGCCTCGATTAGCTGGGCAGGATTAAGCAGCACGCCTTTCGAGTATTCGGTTTCATAATAAGTATAAGGCAGGTCATCCGTATTAACGGGGCCGTCGCCTGCCCACTTGCGCAGCACGTCCTCCGCGCAGAGAAATGAATCAAGAAAGCCCGCGGGAGTATTCAACGCAAATGGCTCAAGGTCGCGACGCACCGCTTCGGCATCGAGCCGGTCACGAAGCTTTCCCACGTCAATCTTCAAAGGCCCCGGCATGCCGGCCAGAAGCGCATAAATCCCCATACGACCCTGCTCGCCCGCTCCCTGGGCAATCCACAAAACACTATGAGGAAATACCGACTGAAATGTTCGGATGATAATTTTGAATTCATCTGCGCGAAGCCCGTGCATCGGAACCCACTGAACAAAAACGCCCTCGTCGTTCAAATGCTCCTGCACATGGCGATAAAACTGCTGTGAATACAGCACCCAGCTGTCGCCGCTCTTGGGATGAGTGGAATCGGAAATAATCACGGGCCACTTTCGGCAGGACATCATTATATAGTTGCGGCCGTCGTCTATCACGACGTGCGCCTTCGGATTGCTCAATAGGCCGTTGTTCTCTTCTGAAAATAGTTTTGCCGCTTCAACCACGCTGCTTTCCAAATCCACAATCGTGAGCTGTTTGACCTCCGGCAGTTGCGTCGTCGCCCCAGAGGCGATGCCTCCGCCGAAGCATATCATCAGAACGTCCTGCGGGTCGGGATGAAGCATTGGCCCCAGGTCGCCTATCATCTTGAAGCATAGTCGATGGGCGTAGAAAAGGGGCACCTCGTTGGTGCCGTTGATGTAAAGTATCTTGCTGTTATCCACGCGGTTGCGGGTAACAATGGCCGTGCCTGTCCGGCCTTCGCGGTAAAAAAGGATGTCCGTGTGCCTGGCCAGCTCAAAATCCGTGGCAAAAAATACCTGCTGGCAAAGATTATCCGGCGCTTTGGCAAACATAAAAAGCAAAACGCCCGCATACACGACTGCCGTGCCCATTGTTAAAAAAGGGTTTGATTTGGCGCTTGCCGCCAGAATCGCTATCCCCATCACCCCGTATATTACGGATATGAGCATAATACTTTTCTGTATGCCGAGAAACGGCACGAGAACAAATATCGGCAAAATCGCCCCCAACACCGTCCCCGTTGTGTTTACCGCGTACAGCAATCCGATTCGCCTGCCGAGCGTCGCTATTTTGTTGCCATATATCGTGCACAACAACGGAAATGCTATGCCCATAAGCACGGTGGGCAATGTTACTATAATCAGTGCCATTGTCTCTAATTTCATAGGGGGCGGCCCGCCCGCGAAAACCATCGCGCTTGTTATAAACAACGCGGGAACCGACAGGCCAAGCATCGCCTCTACCATACCAAGTGCAACCGCGGGCCTGCGAATCCGTCCCGCGAATAAACCATATATCAATCCGCCCACCCCCATACCAAGCAGGTAAATGCACAATATTGTGGGAAACACATAGGCCGCGTGACTTAGAAACGCCAGATATCGAATCCACAACACCTCACACGCCAGGGCCGCCAGACCGTTAAGAAACGCCACAATCAACAGTAACCCGCCGGATACCTGCGAATCATTTACCTGTTTTGGCTGCACAGCAGCAGTTGATTTGCCCTGATTAGTATTGGCTGAGGCGGAAGCAATCGCGCCCGCCAGCGGTTTTGAAAGAGCGATGGCCGCGATGACAATCACGATATTAATCCCGACGGCCATAAGGTTTGTCTGTCGCAGGCCGAACGTATCTAACATCCAAAAACCCGCCGCAAGGCAACCCATCGCTGCGCCCAGAGTGTTCAGGCAGTATAACACCCCGATTCGGGAACCAATCAGCCGGTCGGATTCAGTTACGGCTCGCACCAGCAGCGGCAATGTAGTTCCCATAAGAAAACAGGGCACAAGCAATATCGCAAAAGATAACCCGAATCGCGCCGCGGTGCTTACCAAAAGCGAATCCGGCGATAACGGCACAAGCGTCGGCACAATCACCCTTAACCAGTCAAGCAGCGTCGGAATCGCCATCGCCCAGATTGTAACTATCGCAACAGCCGCTCCATAAACGATTGCTCGCTGCGTAACCCTGTCCGCAAGCCAGCCGCCGAAAAGCCCCCCCAGCCCCAGCCCCGCCATATACGCACATAACACGATGCTTATGGCGTATGAGCTGTTGCCGAAGACGGTTACAAACTGCCGGCTCCACAACATCTCGAATAATAGCGCGGTAGCGCCGGATAAAAAAACGCAGGCGTAAATCCCCCATCGTATGAATACCACGTGGAACTGCCGAGCCAGTGTTGTAGGCAATCTTATCCTCATATGGCAAAACTCTCCTCGTAGCAAAACCGGCTTTTTGCATGAACCGGAAAACTTCCACCTGATTTTCAACTTTCGCTGACGAAGTTACTTCCCTTACCTTGTTGCCTATCCTGATACATTAGAATATCTTTATTACCATGATATGTCAAGCCGAAGCGTTCAGAATAACGGACAATTAACACTTTTTCGAAACCGGTTCGCAATAAAAACACACCCACGGGCGTCTATGTTTACGAATTAACGAAAATATGAAAGTGGCCAAATATGACAAA
>Ga0265316_10000049_pt1 | contig 127822 bp, 101 predicted proteins | sample 4522metaG_FD_202092 | JGI IMG/M metagenome (GOLD analysis project Ga0265316, IMG submission 202092) | Rhizosphere microbial communities from Carex aquatilis grown in University of Washington, Seatle, WA, United States - 4-5-22 metaG | ecosystem: Host-associated > Plants > Roots > Rhizosphere... | reverse complement strand
TCTTCATGGGCAAGGGGCTGAGTGCTTCGGTTCACCTCAGCGGCGGCGTTGGCTATCAACACTTCGTCTTCGCCGGTGCCATCGCCATGGCCGTGCTTTTCGGCGGCATGTTCCAGGGCGTGACCATCATCTGGGATCGCGAATTCGGCTTTCTCAAGGAGGTTTTGGTCGCGCCCATCTCGCGCATCACCATCGTTCTCGGAAAGACGCTTTCTGGGACCGCGGTCACCATTGTGCAGGGATGCCTGACGCTTGTCTTTGCGCCTCTCGTCGGGTTGCACCTCACCTTGGGTGCTGGCTTTGCTCTTGTCGGCGTCATCGCCGTCCTGTCGCTCGGCATGTCGGCCATGGGCGTCGTGCTCGCGACACGCATGCAAACTTTCGAGGGCTTTGGCGTTATCTCCAACTTCGTTATCATGCCGCTCTACTTTCTGTCAGGCGGCGTCTTCCCCGTTGAACATCTGCCGGGGTGGATGGCTGTTCTCGTGCGCCTGAACCCAGTGACCTATGGCGTGGATCTCATGCGCCACTCGCTCGCCCAGCCCAGCGTTTTTGGCGTGGGTTTGGATCTCTTTGTGCTCCTCGCGTTTGCGGCGGCAATGGTCACGCTTGCCCTGATCTGGTTTCGCCGCGAGTAGGTGTTGGTTGCCGCACCGGCTCGCCCATGAGCAGGAGAACTTACACATCGTCGCAATATTGCTTGATATTCCTCATAGGCGGGATACGAACTTCGCCCGCCTTCACCTCGCACAACCCGTCGATCTACCCAAGCTCTTCGCCAAGACCGACGTCACGGGTGATGTCGACGATGTGGGTGGCGACGTGGGCAGCGAGTTGAAGAAGATGGTGCGCATCATCGTTCAGCAGCGGGCGCCCAACATGGAAATCGGTCTGCACTGCTCGGACCCATACGTTCTCACCCCAGACCCACGGCCTGCTGGAGCAGTTGAGCCGGCCGGTTCGCCTTTTGTGCACTGACACTCTGCCTCGCGCGCGCAACCCATCAAGACGTCCTTGGTCGGACGGTTACGCCGAGATGGAGGCCAGTCTGGTGTCCCGAGAGTGCCCCGGAAGCATTCGGATCGGACATATGCACACGCTGAAGAGCCAGGTTGCCGCCTGGCGTAGGTGCGCCGAGAAAGATCGGCGGTCCATTAGCTGGAAATTCACCGTCGTCGACGCCCGTCGCGTCTTTCGCTACGATGGAATCATTACCCCGCGGTCAGAGCACTAGCTTTCCTGACCAGTGATACCGCTGGCGTTCAGGGGCGGTACTTCAAGAGGATGAGGTCCATCTCCCGTTCTCGCTGCCCTTTGGTAATGAGTCCGTCGGCCTCAAGCGTTCGGTATGCTTCGGCACACTGGCGGAGACGTCGAATTCGGGGAAGCGGTGGTATCAGGCCAAGGCGATCAAGGGCGACGGCCAGCAAGCTAGTTACTAGGGCAATCACGGTAGTGGGCGGAAGTGTCTTGAGTGCTGTGATTGGAAGCAGAGAGCGTAGGCTGATTGAAAGAAGGACACCAACTATCGCGCCAATTGTGGCCCAAGGACTGCGGCGGGTTGCCGACTGTGCGATTCTGGCAAGGTATAACGGCGAGCGAGCCGATCCGACCTGCTGCAGTTGTCCGCCGCTGTCTGGCGCGGGAGGAATTGCAGATGTGGACGCACTCATCTCTCTGACTCCCTGTGCACAGGTCCACGGCCGAGTCGACGGATGTCGGAGATGAGGTAGTGTCCAGCACTAGAAGAAATCGCAAGCTCTTGAAGCGACATGAGAGCCCGGGTGGCACTGGAGCGGTTCCGTTGACAGTCCCTTGCCATGTGAGCAGCGACGACGTGCTGATCCCCATCCAAAGTTTCAGCCCGGAGGGCCGCGAGCCATCTGCGCTGGGCCTTATTTGCTCTGCCCAGCATCTCAGGTAGGAAACGCTGAGAAACTGAAGACTTTTCGCCAGCGAGCAGATGGTCGTAAGGGGTGAGTGTCGTGGGCAAGACACCAAGAAGGCCGCGCATCCGCCTCTTTTCGGCACGGGCGGCGCCTCGTAGCACGTCGCGCTGATGTCGGCAGAGGAGCAGAGTGGCGCGTTCCCCAGGACGTTCATATTTTCGAAATCCGTCCGTCTGAGCGAGGGCCTCGAGAGCGGCTAGCATGCACTGCTGTCGGAAATCGCTTGCTTCGCTTCCAGGAGTAGGCCACCAGCGACACCCCGTTACGAGCGAGCTCACATAGGTCAAGAACTGTTGCGCATCGAAATGGGCTAACTCGCGCCGCTTTTCGTCGTCCCACTCTTGTGCTAACCGGTCAGGGTCTTGGGCCGCCGTGAAAGCGGCTAGTTTCTTTCGGAGAAGACTTTGGAGAAAGGATTCGAAGTCGCCCTTGCTGGGATCATGATGCGCCTGGGCCCAGCCAACCAACACGGAAAGCTCCCCGTAAAGTGACCGAGCCGTTGCTTTCCCGAACCGATGGGTGGCGGCATAGGTTTCGACCAAACCCTCAAGACAGAATTCTCCTGGTGAGGCGACCTTCGGTTCGTCACGTGCCATCTGGTCCGACTTATTATGCATCGCAAATGAAAAAAATAACCGTTGTATCGAAATGCTCCATAGGAGCATACAGATATAAGGGTCATTCAAACAGCAATTTGTTGCGTTTTTGGACCCCTCGCATCATTTGCCAGCTTGGCCTTATGCCATTACACGGCATGGCATCAACCGTGAGAGGAACCAGCCGGAAGCGTTGCGGCGCGCTCTCTATCGTTGGGCGGAGGGCAACCCGACTGGACGTGGGCGAGATCAGCGTTGACTAGCTTTGACGCTGTCGCTGGGCGTTGTCAGGCGGTCGTCGAGAAGATTGCTAACAATATTCTCGCAGTGGGCGTAGCACCCTCACCAGGCCAGTGATTGTCCGCTCCAGGGATTGAAGGCCACCAGTGGTTACTTCGACGCGCACTCTCGCTGCTTCCCAGGTACAATCCTGCGAAAGGGAGCAAACACCGTGACGGCGGCTGCCAAGGTAAGAATCGATAACCTGACGATGGGGCTTCCGCCTCTATCGGTGCGGGATCTGACCGCGCTGGTGGCGCGGTTGCCGCCTGCCGAGCGTGCTGCACTGACCTGGGCACCAGCGGCAATCGAGGTGGAACTGAAGCGCCTTCGTGAGGAGCCGCTCGATACGGATTTGGTGAACGAGAGCACGTTGGCGATCTTCACCCAATTCAGCAAGGCGTTCGCCGCGATCATTCATGCCCTGGGGGCACCGGGGTTTTTGGCAGAGCTCAAAGACATCTACCGCTCCGAAGGCGAGTCTCTTGACCGATTCCTGCCGGATTCGGGCGCCCGCCGTTCGGCTCGCTGGGCGATGCGAGCGTTCGTGGGCTTTCTTGATGCGATTCCGCTCGGTCCTGAGATCCGAGAAGCGAGTCTTGACCCCGGCCTGCTAGCGCCGCCGGACTTGGCCGAGGCATTCAAGGATGACGCGGCCGGCGTGATTCGAGCTGTCGTGCTCCTGATGGCCGCGGTCTCGATCGCCGAGCGCAATGGAGACAAGGATCGCGCAGCCGACTTGGCGGATCGTGCATTTTTGGAAGCTTCACGGGGCGTGGACCACCTGGCCCGACTCGGACTTTCAGTCGAGCTTGAGGCGGAGGCCGCGCCTGCCAGGCCCGGCTGTCGTGTTCTGGAATGTGTTGAAGAAGCGAGGGCAGCGTTGGCGCCCGAGGATGTGATCGTCCTGGTTCAAGCGCGTCTGCGCGAGCTACGATGAGCACGGGCTTCCTAGTCGATACCAGCGTGGTGTCCTGGTACTTGGATCGTCATGCGAAAGCCAGGCACCCATCGCTGGTCAACTGGCTGGATGAGCTGATACCACGCGAAGGATTGTGCATCTCTGCGGTGAGTTTGTACGAGCTCAAACGTGGAGTAGAAGGACTTCTCCGGCAAGGACAGGGTTCCAGGAAGGCAGCGCGGATAGAGATGTTGCTTCGCGAGGCCACCATTCTCGGCTTGGACGAACGCGGGTTCACTGGCTGGCGCGTCGCTGCCGATCTGTGGGCAAACTGCAAACACCACGAGCCCAGCGTGGTGCTGTCGGAAGGCGATCTGCTCATCGTGGCCACCGCTCTCATACATGATCGCCAGCTGGTCACAGTCGACTCGAATCTGCAGGATAGGCTCAGGTCGCTCGGCTACGAGGGACTTCTGCACATGCTTCCCGCCTGAAGAGGGAATCCTGTCCGGAACATTGGTCGGATCGTCAAGAAGAAGAAGGAGGCAACTCTCGAGGTTGACGAGGGTGCCGGCCCAGAGCGCTGCCGCCGCCACTACCGGCACCTTCATCCAATTTCGGAACGTTACCCAAAATGCATGAGAACACCTCCTTCCGTGTTCTGTGTGGCAAGCCCGCCTTCATCATTAAGGTCAGGGCTCCGGGTAATGCCCCGGCCGCACCCACGGCCGGGGATCTCTTTCGTTTCCAATCACCCACCGTGCATGTGAGATCACCTCCTTCCTCTTTGTAGAAACGCACGGAGATCGCCCTCGCCCACCCTGACCGCATTGCTCACACGAACGTGCATGAGCTCGCCTGCATCGCACAGACGATAGACCGTCGCCGTGCACACCCGCAGCCGTGCGGCAACTTCACGCGCGGTCAGGTACGGCCCGATGAGTCCGGACCCACTCCCCCCGGCCTCTGGACTTGCTTGCACCACTAATGCACCAAACGGTTGGCTATTCGGTGCAATTCTTGGCGAAGCGCGGCTAGGGCCATCCTCAGCAACCTGTCGAATTTGCGAACGTTTGCTATCGCCGGCTACGCCCTGCGATGTCTTTTCGCGAGTTCCCAAGCCGAGGGTCGCGGGTCCGAGCCCCGTCTCGCGCTCAAGCTTGGGAGAACCCAGCAGGCCGGTATCGCTCACAATTCCGACCCGCATCGGATCGTGCTACGACTTCACCGTGGGATTCCGCATTCGCGATGCCTTGCTCGAGGATCTGCCGGCCCTGGGCAGCCTGGCCGGCCAGCTCGTGCGCCTGCACCACGGCTTCGATCCGGGGCGCTGGATGCTCCCCGGGGGTGTCGAGGCCGGCTACGCGCGGTACTTCGCCAGTCAGCTCGGCAACCACGGCACCATCATCTTGCTGGCCGAGGACGAAGACAGCCACGAGATCGTAGGCTACGCCTACGCCAGCCTGGAAGAGCGCAACTGGGCCGAGCTGCGCGATGACTGTGGCCGGCTGCACGACGTCCTCGTGGTCGAGCGCGCTCGCCGCCAAGGCCTGGCCACCGCCATGCTACGCGAGTGCCTCAACCGCCTGACCGCGTTGGGCGCCCCCTTCGCGGTTGCCTCGGCTGCGTGGCAGAACGAGACTTCGCACGCCCTCATCCGCTCGCTGGGCTTCAGGCCGACCGTAGTCGAGATGGCGAAGGATCTGAAGTAGCGGCAACCACGACTTCAGGATGACGGACTTTCGCTGCCAGCGCAAATGCGGGAAGCTCAGGTCTTGGAACCGCTTCAGACTTCCCGCTCCGGGATCAGTTCGTAGGCGACTGCGGCCAGCACCATCACGAACAGACCCGCGAGAAAGACCAGCGGGCTGCCGGGCAAGATGGGATCGAGAAAGGCCGCGCTGGCGAAACCGGCGGACAAGGCCAAGCCTGAAGCGGCGGCCGCGAGGCCGAGCATCACGCAGGCCGCGGTGACTAGCGAGCGAAGCAGCCGACCAGCGGGCGCGGGGCTGGTGGGCTCGGACACGTCGCCCGTTTGTGCGCGACAAACCTTGACCAGGAACAAGAAGACCAGCACAGCCGCAGCCGCTACCCCGACTAGCACTGACCATTCGATCGACGTCGGGTGATACGCGCCGGCTGGCCATGGCAGCCCCAGACCATGCGTCTGCCAGGCCACCAACACGAGGAAGCGCTCAAGAAACACGGCCGCGCACAAGAGCAACGCCGTGGCCGCCGCAAGAATGATGGAGACCTTCTTCCGCCACGCCATGGCCAGGCTGACTATCCCGGCCAAGAAAAGCAAACCCAGCTCCGCCCAAAAGAAACTGTTCCACGGCCCGTCGAGCAGCGTGCGCGCATAGCGATGCACGGACAGATACGGCGTGCGCAGCGCCAGAATCTCTCCCCACACCACCAGAAGAACCGTGAGGCCAGTGAACACGGCCAGCACGCGCGCCAGCAAAGCGCTCGCCCGTCGGGACGCGTGCGCAGCCAGCAGCAACAGGCTGCACCCAGCCGCGCCCCCGGACACGACGAAGGTGACCACGGCCAATGCGCCTTGCCACGCCGGACGTCCTGCCCTCACGCCGAACACGACGCCGAGAATGACAAAGCCACTCAACAACAAAGGCAGAAGCGCGAGCGACAGCCAGAAGTCGACGCGCTCTCGACGCCGCATGGCCGACGCTGTCGCTTTCCACCCACCGGCCAACCAGCGCCACGGCCACCGCTTGGTCGTGTGCGCCCGCTCGGCCCATGCTGGCCGGCTGGCCAGCCCCAGATGCACCACAGCCGCAAAGAGCGACGCGCCTGCCACCACAGTGAACGTGCCGAAGAATGGCGAGCGCGGACGTCCGACCAGCGGCAAGCTCACCATGGCGGCCATGGGGCGGCCCAGATCAGCCATCACGCAGCCGAGCGAGGCCAGTAGGCCCGCGATCCCGAGAGGCAGGGCCGTGCGGGTGACGCTTTCCATGTCCCGCAGTCGCAACACGCGCATCACGCAGGCCACGGCCAGCATGGCCAAAGCTGCGCTGGCGAAAAAACCGTCGCCCACGACATACAAGCCCCACACCACGCCGCCCGCGCCAATGGTGTGCAGGTCAGTGGCCGCGTCGCCTTGCACGGCCTGCCGAACCCAGGCGTAGCCACCGACGGTGACCAACGCCGTGAGAAACACAAGAAATCTTCGTACCTTCACTTGTACTCCCGCAAGTAGATGACCTTGGGCCGCGTGCCGGCCTCGGGAAGCAGTCGCATGGCGCGCGGGCTTGCCGCCAAACGCGCCGCCTCGGACGCGGGATCGGCCAGATCGCCGAACGTAATGGCCTGGGCGGGACAGGACTGGGCGCACGCCGGCAGCCGGCGCAAGGCTTCGTCGGTGAGCGGTTCCTCGTCCAGGCGCGCGCGCTCGAGTGCGGCGCGAATGCGGTGGTGGCACAGCGTGCACTTTTCCACTACGCCGCGTGGCCGCGGAGCCACGTCGGGATTGAGACTGCTCACGTCATCGCCTGGCCAAACTGGCTTGCTCCAATTGAAATAGCGACGCGAATAGGGACAGGCCACAATGCAATAGCGACAACCGATGCAGCGTTCCCAAATCTGTGCAGTAATGCCCTCGGCAGTCTGGTAGGTCGCGCCCACGGGGCAGACCTTCACGCACGGCGGGTCCTCGCAGTGCATGCAGGGGATGGGTGTGGCCGCCAAACTTCCGGACGCGGGCGGCAGAAAATCCATCCAATGGATCGGGCGCGTGCGGGCCGCGGCTTTCGCGCCGGCGGGCGCCACGTTGTTCTCCTGCTGGCAAGCCACCACGCACCCGGCACAGCGGGCGCAGCGGTCGAGATCGATCACCAGACCCCACTTGCGACGAGGTTCACTGGGCGCGGAACCAGGTGGCGCGCTCGGCCCGGCCACGGCTCGCGCGCAACCGACCATCGCGCCCGCGGCTGAGGCGGCCAGCGCCGCCAGAAGCTTGCGTCGCGAGTCGCGCGCGTCGTCGTCGAATGGGTCGCGCTTCATGAAATCTTCTTCACGCGCACGCGCGTGCCTTGCCAGGCCAGCACACCTGACCAGCGGTCTTCGTCGGGCACAACCAGATCGGCAACTCCACCGCTGCCCAAGGCCATCGCCAGCGCGCCCACGTGGACACCGTCGCTCACCTGGGCGATGGCTGGGCACGAGCCAAGCGAAGATTGAACCAGCACCTGGTCACCCTCGGCCACACCGAGCCGCGCAGCATCGGCAGGATTGATCTCCGCGCGCAGCAGCCAAGGATTGCCCGACACCAGCGGCAGCTCACTTAACCAGGAGAGGAAGCGCCCGCCATTTTCGACAAACTGCACCGGCCGGTAGGGTACCAGGTGCAAGGGGAAGCGCAGCGGATCGCCGGAGAATCTGGGCGGCTCCCACGCAGGCAGGCCCTTGCACGGCCAGGCCCGCGAGGCCTTCGCGCTGTCGGCGGCTCCTGCCATGCGCGCCGCGATCGCCTGAGAACAGATCTCGAACTTGCGCGAGAGGCGCGCAGGCAAGTCGGTCTTGGGCTCGTTCCAACGACCGCCCTTCTCTTTCATGTCAGCCAAGCTCCCCGCCGGCAGCGACGTGGCCAAGGCGTCTGAATAACTCTTCCACGGCAGCGAGCGGCCGACTGATCCGCCCAGCCCGGCGGCTATTGCAATGATGACATCGCCAGCCTGTCGCGTGTCTTGCAAGGGCGCCACCACGGGCTGTCTCAGACCCACCACCCACTCGCCTGCCGGCGGAGCGCACCTGACCACGTCCAAGGTTTCAAGGGGCAAGGACTCGGGCAGCACCAAGTCCGCCTGCTGTGCGCTTTCGTCGAGCCACGAACTGACTCTCACCAGGAGGGGCACCTGGTTCAGGGCCGCATGCCATGCCTTCCGTCCTGGCAACGCGGCCATGGCATCCGCGCCGAGCAAAAACAGGACCTCGACCGGATAAGGCTCGGAACGGGTGATGGCCGCAGGAACGGCTTGCACGCGGCTGCGCCCGAGCGGACAAGCCGCCGTCCCTGCGCCGTCGATGCGCGGGGCCGCAGTGCCGGCGGCCGCGACCGCATCGACCGCTGGCGCTTCCCAGTGCGGAACGGCAAACTCTTGCGGTCCTGCGATTCCGCCTCCGTCCGAATTTCCGAGCAGCACATTGAGTGCCGCGATGGCCATGCCCGTGGCCAGCCCATTGCTGGCCGCCGTCGCGCCTCCGTCGCTGGCCACCACCACCCGGCGCTGTTGGGCAAGCGCGTGGGCCAGCCGATCGACAGTGGCTGCGGCAATGCCCGTCACTTCCTGCGTCTGCTCCGGCGCGTAGGCCGCCCGGATCAACGCCTCGAATCCCGGCTGCTCGACACCGGCCTGGTCCCGCCACGCGGAAAAGCCCGAGACCGAATCGCGCAGAAAGTCCCTGTCGACCAGTCCATCGCGGACCAGCACATGGGCCAGCGAGAGCGCCAGCGCCCCGTAGCCCCCTGGCGCAATCGGGATCCATTCGTCGAAACGGCAGCCCGGCCGGCGTGGCGACACGCAGATCACGCGCGGGCGATCCACGCTGGCCGCAGCGAGAAACTGCATGGCCTGGTCAGAGGATTCGAGCAGGTCCGTGCCCATGGCCAGCACCAGGCGCCCCCGGATCCAATCGTGTGCCGGCAGACCGTAGCGGCCCTGCGTGTACAGGGTGGCCAACTTGACGCCGGCGGCGCGAGCCGATCCCAGTCCAACGTGATTGGGGCTGCCGAAGGCCGATAGGAAACGCGTCCACAGATCGTAGGTGAAACTGGCCGTGTCGCCGTCGATCAACACCAGGCGTTCGGGATGGCCGGCAGCGCGCAACTTACCCAGCTTCGCCACGATTTCGCCGATGGCTTCGTCCCAGGAGATCGGCTTCCATTTGCCCTCGCCGCGTTCCCCCCCCCGTCGCAGGGGTGAACGCACACGCTCCGGGTGATAGAGCGCCTGCAGGGCGGCCTGGCCGCGGCTGCACAGACCGCCGCGGTTCACCGGGTGCTCCGGGTTGCCTTCGATCTTGACCGCCCTGCCCTCCACCACGCGCACCTTGATCCCGCAGTCGGCGTCGCACAAGGCGCAGGTGGAAAGCACCCAGCGCTCTTCGCCGGCGCGCCCGCGGCCCCCTGGCACGGACGGCTTGTCGATGCGATAGGGATCCTTGCCCCGGCGACAGCCCAAAGCCGCGGCTCCCGCCAGCGCGGCGCCACTCAGAAGTTCACGTCGGCCGAATCGACTCATGCATCACTTGTGGCAGGCCAGGCAGTCCAGGCTGGCATGTTTGGCGCGGTGGCAGGCGACGCACGCATCCATGTCCTGGTGCACGTCGGGCTCGGTCAGCGCGCGATCCATCGTACGCATGTCGCGATGACAGTCTTCGCACTTCATGTGGGCCAAGGTCACGTGCGCCGCGTGCGAAAAATAGACATGCCCAGCCAGGCGGTTGAGTCGCACCCATGCGAGATCTTGGCCGCTCGTCGCGAAAGCCCGCACCTCGGGCTCGGTGGGCTCCTGGCCCTGCGGCGTCTTGTGGCAGTCCATGCAATCAGCCAGGGTGGGAAACGACGCCAGGGCCTCGCCCTCCACGCCCTGGTGGCAGGCTCGGCACTTCATATCCTTTTCCACATGGCGCTTGTGGCTCATGGGCAGAGGCGGTCGCGTTGTCACGGCCGGCCCACGGCGCGCGACCGCCACGCCGCCGAACAGAGCGACGGCGGCGACGACCAGGACGGATCTTCGACGAGCGGATGACACGGCGGACGTCCGCACTTTACAACGTCGGCGGCCGATTGGGTGGCCCAGCACGTCTGAACTGACATTCAGGAGACCGAATAATTCAGATTGACAGCCAAATGGTCATTCGACACACTGAATGGAAGTTCGCCCGTGCGAGCCAAAGGCAGCAACCATGAAGGCACCCCAAAGACGTGAACGAGAGATCGCGCGAACCCGCGAGGACATCGTGGACGCGGCCAGCCGGGCCTTTGTGGAGATCGGCGTGCACGACGCCACCATGCAGGACATCGCGGCCGAGGCTGGCTACACGGCGGCGTCGCTCTACACCTATTTTCGCAGCAAGCAGGAAATCGTCGAAGCCGTGCTGGATCAACTCACGGCGGAGTTCCTGCAGGTGTTCGAGCAACCGCTGCCCAGCAATCTGACCTTCCCGCAGCGCTTCGAGATCTTGTTGGTGCGACAGCTTGAGCTGGTCGAAAAGCGGCGCGCGTTGATGCTCACCTTTCACTCGGCGGAGGCCGAGAGCGGCCACTGCCCGGGTGACAGCCACGGTCAATCCTTTCACGAAAACTTCGAGCGTCGCATTCGCGGCCTGGCTGACTGGATGAGAAAGAACGCCAAGCCCGAGGAGCTGGGCGGTCACGATCCAGAGCTGGTGGCGCGCCTACTGGTCGGCATGGTGTTCGGCCTCTTGCACGGCTGGGTGGCCAGGGCGGAACAGGGGAATCTGGCCGACCGCGCGCCCCTGGTGCGCGATTTCTTCTTCCACGGCGTGTCGGGAAATTCCAAAGCGGGAGCCAAGAGAAAATGAGTGCCACCAAGATCACCTTCACACTGTTGGCGCTGTCGCTGTTGGCAGTCGGGACTGCGGCCGCTGAACCCATGACCCTGGCCAAGTGCATTGATGTGGCCTTGCAGGGCAATCCGGACATCACCAGCGCCAACCTGGAAGTGGACGCGACAACCGCGCAGAAGAATAGCGCGCGTGGCGCCTTCGGGCCGCGGCTGCATCTCGATGCAGGAATCCAGAGATGGGACAGCCCGCTGAGCGCAAATTTTGCGGACATGCTCATTCCGGTCGTCAACGTGGGTCTTCAGAAAAAGAATGGCCTTATCCCGATCAGCAAGAATGATTTTGTCGACCCCAGCAACCCACAGCTCGCCGCACTCGCCAATCCCATCGAACTCCGCGCGCAAACGACCTGGTCCGCTTCTGTCACGCTCGCGCAGCCGATCGCCTCGCTGTGGACCATCAATGAAGGCTATGCCCTGCGCAAGATGGGAGTGGACCTGGCGGGGCTGCAGCGCAAGGCCACCCGCCGTGACGTCGCCTTCCAGGTGACCGAGGCCTACTACCGCGTTCTGCAGGCCATGCGCCTGGTCGATGTGGCGCAGAAGTCCGTCGAGAACATCGACGCGCAGGTCAAGCGCGCACAATCTTTCTACCGAGCAGGAACCGTGGGTCGCAACGACGTGCTGCGCGCTGAGCTTGGCCTGGCCGCGGCCCAGCAGCGCCTGATCCAGGCCAACGGCGCCGTGGTGCTGGCGCGTGGACACTTGGCCACGCTGATGGGCCTCGCGCCCGACGCGGCCATCGAGCCGGCGGATTCGATCGCGGACGTGACCGTCGGGCCCGTGATTCCCGCCGCGCAAGCGGAAGATCGCGCCGTGGCCGACCGACTGGAGATGAAGGAGATAGCGGCCCAGACCGAGCAGGCCCGCGCAGCCGAGAGCCTGGCCAAGTCCAAGATGCTGCCACAAGTGAATGCTGTGGCGAACTACACACACTCGTCACCGGCGACGATGTTTGCCCCCAAGCAGGACATCTGGTTCATCGGCGCCACCGCGTCCTGGGACATCTGGGAAGGCGGCGGCACCTACTATGGGATCGACGAAGCCAAGGCGCGCCTGGCCCAGGCCCTGGCCGCCCGGCGCAAGGCCGAGAATGCCATCCGCCTGGAAACGCGCAGCGCCCACGTCAACGTGACCACAGCGGCTGAGGCCCTGGCGGTCGCCCGCCACGCCGTCGAACAGGCCGAAGAAAACTTCCGCATCGAACAGAAACGCTACGAAAGCACGGACAACACTTCGTTCGACGTGCTCGACGCGGAAAACCAGCTCACCACCGCGCGCGGCCAGCTGCAGGCCGCCAGCTACGACTACCTCATCGCCCAGTCCAACCTGTCCCGTGCCATCGGCCAGCAAAACCCTGTCGAAGGCCGCGCCCTATGACTCGCACAGTTTCCCTTGGCCCCACCCCGCAACCGAGGTTTATCATGACGGCTCGCCCACTTTTCGTTGTGTTCTTCGTTCTGGCCACGGTCTCGTGCCAGGGTAGTTCCGAGGTTGCTCGTCTGCCCAAGCCGACAGCGGTTCAACCAGCCGCGCCTGCACCCGCGACGCCCGCGCCCGCGGCCCCGACGCCCGCTCCCGCGCCAGCCCCTGCGGTCGCCGCTGATCCATCCGCTGCCCCGGCCGGAAGCGCCAGCCCATTCTTGTCAGGCACGACCGAGGCGCACCGCAAGAGTACGCTCACGCCCAAGGTGTCGAGCGCGGTCACGCGCGTGCACGTGCGCGAGGGCGACATGGTCAAGCAGGGGCAGCCCCTGGTGACCCTCGACACACGGGACTTCGTCCTGCGCTCCCAGCAGGCCGAGGCCGCGCGCGATGGCGCCAAGGTCCAGCTCGACGCCGCCAAGCTGGACTGGGATCGCCTCAAGTCCTTGCTGGCGGAGAAGGCTGTTCCCCAGAGCCAATTCGACATGGTGGACGCCCGCTACAAGGGCGCCAAGGCCGGCCTGGCCGCTGCCGGGACCGCGGTGGCCATGGCCAGGAAAGCCTTGAGCGACTCGGTGACACGCGCACCCTTTGACGGGCTCATCGTCAAACGCTTCGTCAACGAGGGCGAATACGCCTCGGTCATGCCGGCCACTCAGCTGGTCACCATCGAGGAGATCGATCCCATGGACTTGCGCATCCAGGTGCCCGCCACCGACATGGCCCAGGTGACGGTGGGCGCACCCGTGCACGTACGCCTGCCCGCCATGGGCCAAGAACTGGACCTGCGCCTGACCCGCGTGGTTGCCGCATCCGATGCGCGCACCCGAACCTTCACCGCCATCGTCGAGATCCCCAACCGCGACCACAGCCTGCGCTCTGGCCTGTACGCCGAGGTCACCCTGCGCCCGCGCGGCGCCGCTGCCCTCACGACAACCGACACTGGCAAGATCAAGAAGCACGTGCGTCGGCCAGGGAACTAGCCATGAAGCTCGCTGATGTCTCCATTCGCCGTCCAGTTTTCGCCACCGTGATGGTCGGTGTGCTGGTGGTGTTCGGCGTGTGGGCCTATCCCAAGATCCCTCTCGACATGATGCCGGACGTTGAGTTCCCCATCGTCACCGTGACCGCGGTGTACCCAGGCGCCGATCCGGAAACCATTGAGTCGCGGGTCATCGACAAGCTGGAGGAAGCGGTCAGCACTGTGAACGGCATCAAGACCCTGCGCTCCACCTCGATGGAGAGCGTGGGTCTTCTCTTCGTGCAATTCGAACTGGAACGCAAAGCCGACGAGGCGGTGCAAGACGTGCGCGATAAGGTCTCCAGCGCGCTCAAGGACCTGCCCAAGGATCTTGAGCCCCCCATCGTCGAGCGCCTGGACATCAACGCCGCGCCCATCGTGTCGCTGGCGCTGGCGGGTCCTTTGCCCAAGCGCGATCTCACCTCGCTGGCCAAGGACAACATCAAGCAGAAGTTGCAGGCCATCAACGGCGTGGGTGGCGTGGACATCATCGGCGGCCAGGAACGGGAATTCCACGTGTGGATCGATCCGCGCCGGCTGGAATCGTACGGACTGGCGGTGGGCGACGTGGTGCAGACGTTGGCTGCGCAGAACGTGGAGATCCCGGGCGGCCGCCTGGACGTGGGCAAGACCGAGCTCTCGGTCAAGACGCGTGGCCAGGTGTACTCGGCCCACGAACTGGAGAACATCATCATCACCGCCGCGGGTGGCGCGCCGGTGCGCATCGGGGACGTAGCCCGGGTGGAAGACGGCGCGGAAGAACGTCGTTCCTACTCCACCCTCAACGGCATCCCGTCCATCACCATGCTGGTGCGCAAGCAATCTGGCTCGAACACCGTCGAGGTCGCCCATCGGGTGAAAGCCTTGGTGGAAAAGCTCAGGCCCCAGCTCCCCAAGGGAGTGACCATCGCAATTCCCACCGACAACTCGATGTTCACCGAGGACATGATCCACGACGTCAGCTTCGACCTTGTCTACGGCGCCATCCTGGCCATTCTGATCATCATGTTCTTCCTACACGACTGGCGCGCGACCCTGATCAGTGCCACCGCCTTGCCGGTCTCGGTCATTGCCACCTTCGCCTTTATCAAGGCCATGGGCTTCACCCTCAACATGATGACCATGCTCGCGTTGTCGCTCTCCATCGGCATCCTCATCGACGATGCCATCGTCGTGATCGAGAACATTCACCGCCACCTGGAGATGGGCAAGTCCCCCATGAAGGCCGCCAGCGAGGCCACGGCCGAGATCGGCCTGGCGGTCATGGCCACCACGGCATCGATCTTGGCCGTGTTCGTGCCGGTGGCGACCATGAAAGGCATGATTGGCCGTTTCTTCGTGCAGTTCGGCCTGACCGTGGCCTTCGCTGTGTCTGTGTCGCTGTTCGTGGCCTTTACCCTCACGCCCATGCTGTCCTCGCGCTTCTTGCGCACACAAACCGGCAAGGGCCCCCTCGGGCAAGCCATCGAGCGCTTCTTGAACGTGATCGACGTCGCCTACCGCAAGGTGCTGGCGGGGGCCCTCAACCATCGTGGGCTGACCGTTTTCGCCGCAGTCCTGGTCTTCGCGGCCAGCATCATGCTGGTCTTCGTGTTGCCGAAGGAATTCATGGCCACCGAGGACCGCAGCATGTTCTCAGTAAAGATCGAACTACCCAGCGGCTCCTCGCTGGAGGCCAACGAAGCCTTCACCGAGTCGATCGCCAGCAAGCTGCGCACGGTGCCGGGGGTCAGGGAGACCCTGGTCACTATCGGCGGCACCGCTCAATCCGAGATCAACCGCTCGGAGATCCAGGTCAACCTGGTCAAGCGCCACCAGCGCAAGTTCACCCAGGCCCAGGCCATCGAGTACGTGCGCAAGCAGTTCCCCACCTGGGCCGACCGCAAGGACGTCAACTGTGCGGTCGAGCCGTTCAACTTCACAGGCGGCGGCAACGCGGCCTTCCGCAGCGCCATGCTGCAGTTCAACGTGCGCGGCCGCAACTACGACGAGATCAGCAAGGCCACCGACGAATTGACCGCCTGGATGAAATCGCAGCCGGGCTACGTGGACGTGGATGTTTCCTACCGGGGTGGGAAACCCGAGGTGGCCATCAACATCGATCGTGATCGCGCCGCCGATCTGGGAGTGCCCATGGCGGCTATTGCCAGCACGGTACGCAGCATGATGGCCGGCGACAAGGTCAGCGAGATCTCCAGCGACGGCCAGCGCTACGACGTGCGCCTGAGGCTGGACGAAGCCTTCCGCCAGAAGCCGGATGATCTGCTTGCCTTCAAGATCCGCTCGACCACGGGTCAACTGGTCAACATGTCCAGCGTGGTGTCCATCACACCCGGCACAGGGCCGGCCAAGATCGACCGCCAGAACCGGCAGCGCCAGATCACTGTCTACGCCAATCTGGCAGGCGGCAAGACCTTGGGCACCGGCATGACCGAGGTCGAGGCGGAAGCCAAGAAGGTGGTCCCCGCCAGCATGAACACCGACTGGGCCGGCATGGGCGACATCATGCGAGAGTCGTTTGCCAACCTGATTGGGGCCCTGGTGCTCGCCATCATCATTGTGTACCTGGTGCTGGCAGCGCAGTTCGAAAGCTTCCTGCACCCCTTCACCATCATGCTGTCGCTGCCGCTGTCCATGGTGGGCGCGCTGGGCGGCATTGCACTCGCGCACTCCACCATCAGCATCATTACTCTCATTGGCGTGATCTTGCTCATGGGTCTGGTGACCAAGAACGCCATTCTGCTGGTGGACTACACCAACACGCTTCGCCGCCACGGCAAGAACCGGCGCGAGGCGCTCCTGGCTGCGGGCCCGGTACGGCTGCGACCCATCCTGATGACCACCGGGGCGATGATCTGCGGCATGATGCCAGTGGCCCTGGGGCTTTCCGAAGGCAGCGAAATGCGCTCACCCATGGCCATTGCGGTCATCGGTGGCCTCATCACCTCGACCATGCTCACCCTGGTGGTGATACCGGTCGCCTACGACATCATCGACGCCCTCGCGGAACGCCTGCTCGGCCATGCTACGGTCATGCACGAAGGTGAGGAGACGCCGCTCGAGGCCAAGGCCAAGGGCCACGTGGCGGCGACTGCTTCGTAAGCGGGCCGCCGCTCGCGTAGTTACGCGCAACTTGATGCCCAGCCTCAAGCGGACTGCGACGATTACTCTGTCAGCAAGCCAGTAGTACCGATGCGTGCATTGCTGATGGCGCAATCGCACGGCCGGTTCAGCGCTCTTCCCAGCGACGCATGAACAAAGCCTCGTAGCTCACCACCGCGCGGGGCTCGAATTTTCGAATGGCACCCAGGGCCTCGTCGTTGGCCGAAAACATCCAGAGGGTCAGGTCCAATCCCATTGAAAGAAAAGCCTGATAATGGCCATCGGAAATCCAATCGGCGTGAAAGACAACATCAGTGACCGGGGGAAAATCCGACAGGTATTGCAGCGCGAACCCGCTGGGCGTGGCATCGAGAAAATCAGCAGCCGTACGGTAACTGCGGCTGGGGCTGTTGGACTTGGCCAGCCAGCGGGGCCGCTGGCGAAGCGTCCAGAGCAATTGCGGCTCGCCCGAATCCATGATGAATTCGATGCGGTGGTCGCTTTCCGTGGCCGCGCTCTCCAGAGTGTCGACCACATCCAAGGCGCATTCCACGTGGGCGATGGCCTGTTCGGGCGTGTGTTTGGTGCCGTAGGACCCGACATAAGGCTTCAATTCCATTTGCAGGTAGAACCACTGGCCGTTCCATGAAACCACACTGTATTGCCGCAAATTGTCCGCCAGGATGCGTGCTGCCTCGTCAGCCCCGGCTTGCGGCGTCGACATGAGTTCATGGGCGAATTCGCAATGACCGGCGCCATTGTTGGCTTGGCCGTTCCAAAACAGGTCCATTTCCACACCGTCGATCACGGGACGATCTCGGTAGCGCAGGGCCAATGAGGCTTGCAACGCTTCCAGGGTGTCGTCGTGGCTGGGATCGGTTGGTTGGGCACAATTGGCATTGTGACAGAAGACCAACGGTCGCGGGTTGGAACAACCCGCTATCCACGCGCCTGCAACCAACCCCGCGCCCACCATGTGCGTGAGCCGGCCGCGGCGGATGAGTCTAGAATCGCTTCGAGGCATATTCGAACCTCGCGAACATCCCAAAGTTGAAGAAATCGAGGGCGTCACGCTGAAAATCCAGCGTCTTGGTCGGCAAGCCGCCACCGTGTTTGACCCAAAGTATATCCAGCTCGACGCCGAAATGCGCTCGGATGTGCCCATGGGCCAACGGCTCGGGCGAGACCACCAGGCCAAGAATCGATTTCTCCTGCCACTGGGTGCCACCCGCCACCATGATCGTGGTGGCGCGCCAGCCCGCCAAATATGCCCACCCCGGCGCGAATTCCATGGTGGCAAGCAGATCCAGGTCGTGCTGGCCGTCGAGAAAAGCCATGGGATCAACCACGACTATGAAATCAAACCGCCTGATGCGCACCCCGCCGTCCAGCCGCCAGGGGTGGGTGCCAAAATCGGTGCGCAGGTTCAAACCCACGTGCCAATCGCGGTTGGCTTGCGTAGCGGCCGGGGCCGCCGCTGCTGCTGGAGTCTCCTGGCTGGGCGCTGTCTGCGCAGCGACGGAGCGGGCGAAGCCAAGCACTGCCATCAACGACAAGGCGAGAAAGAGCCAGCACCGCTGAAAAAATGGGGCATCTCTTGTCGGGCCGGGCCCTGAGCGGTCGGTCGGAAGCACGAGGCGCAGTCTACTAGAGAATGCCGGTGGTGAGCCTGTCGCCCTAGATCAGCTGCTACCTTCTCGCAGGAGCCTTCGGCTTGTTGAAGAAAGCCTTGCGCAGGTCCTCGGTCTCCTTCGGGTCGACGTAGCGGAAGCCCCCCGGTATCTTGAAGCGCTGCCCATCGTCGAAGTCCAGGATGACGTCCACCGGCCCCTTGTCCCCGCTCGGGGTGATGAGGTTGATCTTGTCTTTCGACGAGATGACGACCTGCTCGGCCACGTGACTGCCTAGTGCGACGCGGACCCCGGTCTTACCTGGCTGCAACCCCGCTCCGAGGATGTTCACCGAATCACCGCCCGCTGTGATGCCTTCAGCCGGCTCCACCCGGTCAATGCGGAGCTTGTCCTCATCGCAGGCGGCCAGAAATGTCAGGATTGCAACAGCCGAACACAGCCCCAATGCGCGTTTCATGTGTGCTCCTCCTTGGTTGGATGGCCCCCTAGCCCGCTCCAATCAGCGCACGCCGCTCAAGATGCCTCAGCGTGACGCCGTCATGATGCATATGCTCAAAACCAAAAGGGGGCAAGTGGAATTCTCGGGTTTGTCCCGCATGGCCGGTCGGACAGGCGCCCGCCATCCAGCGTCGCCACCCTCGGCACCAAGGCAGTTCGCTCGCTTGCGCGGAGTCAGCGCCGGTTCGTGCCTGCGAAAGACCGTGTTGAAGTGCTTGGAAGCACAATGGTTTTGGGGATCGGACGTCTCCGAGATTGACCCTTCTGTCGTGAGCTTCGCTGCCGTCCTTCAAGCTCGAAGCCTTCAACGTCAATTCTTGCCGCAGCTTCTGCGCCCGATGCGCCACCCAAAACCGAATGGGCGAACCGGGTGGCTCCCTCGATACTTATCGGGAATCCAATGGGCGAAGAACATTCTCTGCAGCGCCTAACGGAATAGGCGCCTCGCCCAAGAGGGTCTCTTGAGAATCAATGAAGTTCGCGACGGATGAACAGGATAGCCAGCACGGGAGCACTCGACGCTGGCCTCGGCTACTGGGCCGAGAGGCAGTCACTCGAGCAGCCGTCGCCGTTTACGTTGTTGCCGTCGTCGCACACCTCGCCCCCGTCGAGTATGCCGTCGCCACAGCGGGGAATCGTGCAGTTGGTCCGGCACAAACTGCGAGACGCGTACGCCTTGATGTCGATGGGGACGGTCAGATCCAAGCTGACGACCGAACTCGATCCCTGAACCCACGTCCATGTTGTGATTCCGCTCAAGAACGCCGGTGAAATCAGCACCTCCCATGAGCCTGGGATAGGAAGGCCGGTCAGCACGCCGCCGTCGGTGTTTCCGTTGAAGCTCCATCGGCCTGCGGCCGTGGTGGCGGAGCTCATGGCCAATTCGCCTGCGTCGTCCGATACGGCGACCGCGCATCCAGCCGGCAACCCGCTGAACAGCATCCGGACTCTCGATGCCGGCTGCTGTTGCGACGTGGTGCTGGCGTCGATGCCGTGCTCGACGATCAGGCTGAGCGCAGTGGCCGTGCGGTCCAGGTAGAGCAGGATGAGACTCGTGGCCAGTTTCTCAAGACCCGTGTGGCCGCTTGCCGAGACATAGTCGTAGAAGTTTGCGCTGGACGCCACCTGCACGTAGGGCGTAGCGGCGAACACCAGATTGTTTTGCGTGACGACAAAGGCGGGTCGATCGGCGTTGGCCGCGCCAAGGTCGCATTGCTCGCCGGGCTCCACGACGTCATTGCCACAGACTGCCTGGGCGCCGCTGCTTTCGCCTCCTGCACCGCTGCCACCGGGTCCGCCAACGCCGCCCAGGCCGGCTCCGCCGGCTCCCCCTGAGCCACTGCTGCCGCCGACTCCGCCGCCTCCGCGCGAGGTCGTGCCGCCGCTTCCATTGAGGCTGCGGCCGCCAAGACTACCGCCGCCTGATGTTGTGCCACTGCCACCGGGTCCTCCGGCGCCGCCCGAACCATGCTGGCCTGTGGTGCCAGCTACAAAGCTGCCGCCAATCACGCCGCCGTCGGCAAGGCCAACCCGGCCACCCGAGGCACCGCCCCCGATTCCGCCGTTTCCGCTTCCTCCAGAAGCGCCGCCAAGATTCGCGCCTCTGCCTCCGATGGCGCCGCCGCCTACCGTGGTACCGCCCAAGCCACGACCGCCTGTTTCGACGAGTCCAGCGCTACTGTGCTGGCCGCCGCTCGCGCCCGAGCCGCCGCCCACTCCTGGCCGACCATCGCCCCCTGCCGTGCTGATGCCTCCGAGGCTGCCGCCAGCGATCGCCACTCCGCCCGCGCCACCCCCGCCGGATTCGCCTTCCCCACCTACTCCACCTCCGGATGTGCCGCCGAGGTCCTGCGTACTCCCGGTCATTCCACCAAACTCACTGCTGGCGTCCGGTTGGCCCGATGCCGACGCGGACTTTTCATTCATGGGCGTACGGGAGCAGGCAAGCCCGCTGAGTGAACCCACCACACCGATGGCCAACCATCGATATCGTTCTCCGCGAGTCGTGCGAGTCGCCATTCGCGTTTACGTCCTGAATGGGGACATCGTTGGGCTTCTCTCGACTGGCCCAACTCCCCACCAGAACAGTGTGGGGTCTTCCTTCTTCACATGCAACCTTCGCAAATTTCCGGATGCGTTCGCCCACGCTTGCCGCGCAGCCCCATGATGGCTTTGGGCTCTAGACTTAAGAATAGATGCTGGTGAGAGGTCGTCAAAGACTTGGTCGCAACATCCAGCGCTGCGACTGCATCCAAGTTGCCCAAGCACCCACGCGGGAACGAAGATAGTCCCCCGCCTAACTAAGGAGAGCACCATGAGCCGGCATCTGAAATTCCTCGCCCTATCCCCACTGGCAAGCCTCGTCATGGTCGCCACCTGTGGCTGTTCATCAGGGAACAGCAGCAAACTTCCCGTCTACGTCGACTTTCCCGCAACCGATAGCTGCGCGGTGGGACGCACCATGTGCGGCGCGGGGTGCGTGGATACGTTCAGCCACCCACAGAACTGCGGCGCCTGCAGCAATGTTTGCCCCGACAACCAAGCCTGCGTGGGCGGCCACTGCACCGCCACCTGTTCCAAAGATCTCACAATGTGTGGCGATCTGTGTGTCAACCTCATGACGACAGCCAAACACTGCGGCGCCTGTGGCACGTCCTGTCCCAGCGGCCAGGCGTGCTCAAACGGCGCCTGCACGACGGCTTGTCCTGGCAGCACCCTTGTCGCGCCGGTGTTCACCAACGAAGGCCCCAGCACGGCTTGCGTGAACGTGGTAAGCGATTCCAACAACTGCGGCGCGGTTGGTGTCCTGTGCGCCGATGGAATGGCCTGCGCCAACGGACAATGCGCCAGCTCCTGTATAGCAGCCGCCAATTGCAGCGGCACTTGCTCTGACCTTGCGTCCAATCCCAATCGGTGCGGCAAGTGCGCGATCGCGTGCAACCCGGACCAGGTCTGCGTCGATGGTCTGTGCACAACCGCGTGCAGCCCAGGGTACAGTCAGTGTGGGCGAGGCTGCGCGAACCTGTTCACTGATACTGGCAACTGCGGGACGTGCTTCAACGCGTGCGGCCCCGGCCAGGTCTGCGTGGCTGGCGCGTGCACCGCAACCTGTCCGACGGGGCAAAGCAACTGCGGCGGTACCTGCTCAACCCTCACCAGCGACGAGAACAACTGTGGCGCTTGCGGTAACCCCTGCGCCCCGACGGAGAATTGCATCGGTGGCGCCTGCTATCCCGACTGTGCCTCTTCCGACCTGTTGTGCACCACCGACCGTTGCGGTTCCCGCGTATCGTTCAGCCAGTGTGGTGCTTGCGGCACGCCCTGCCAGCCTGGTCAAGTGTGCAACGCCGGAACCTGCAGTCTCCCATCGGATTGCCCGGTCGGCTACCAGGTCGTAGACGGCGTGTGCGACAACTTCCAGTCGAGTGCGCTCAACTGCGGGGCCCCGGGCCTGGCCTGCGCCGCCCACACGATCTGCCAGAACGGAAAATGTGTCAGCTTCGTCGCGGGTGGTGTCATCGAGGACTGCTCTGGTCGCTCCGCGAATATCAGCAGCGACCAGAACAACTGTGGCGCCTGCAGCCTGGCATGCGCGGGCGGCCGGCAGTGCACCCAGGGCACATGCCTCGATAACTGCGGCAGTTTCATCCAATGTGGCTCAGGGTGCGTCGACTTGCGCGCATCATTCCTCAACTGCGGCAGCTGCGGGGTGGCGTGCGCGCCCGGGCAGGCCTGTATCGAGGGAGCGTGTACGGAGATCAACTCGTTCATCGCCACCATGGACGGAGCCTATGCCAATTGCGGCACCTTCTACGCGGCCATCAAGACCGATCGAAACAACTGCGGCGCTTGCGGGGTGAGCTGTCCTTTGGGCCAGGACTGCATAAACGGCGTGTGCACGGCGATTTGCCCGAACCCTGCGACGACGATGTGCCCGCCTGGCAACTGCCTTGACCTAACCACCGCGACGAACAACTGCGGCGCCTGCGGCGTGATCTGTCAACCCACCGAGCGTTGTGTTGCCGGCGTGTGCACGGCCGCCTGCGGCGGGGCCGCCAATCTCGAGGTTTGCGGCGGGGCCTGTGTGAACGTGAACACCGACAGCCGGCATTGTGGCGGCTGTTTCAATGCCTGCGCCGCAGGTGAGATGTGTCAAGCAAGCGCCTGCACCGCGACCTGCCTGGCCACGCAGAAGCGCTGTGGAGACAACTGCGTGAACACCAACACCGGCACTTCAAATTGCGGTGCTTGTGGCCAGAGCTGCGCTACCGGCCAGACTTGTATAGCCGGCGTTTGCCAGTAGCAGCACCTTGCTGCGTACCTCCGTGGTGGTGAATTGGAATTTGCTGCGGGAGCAATCCCGCCGGGCGTGGTACTATTCTCGCCCAAGTATTCGATCTTGCCACCCGAATGCAAAAAACCCAGTCGCGCTCGGCGCGGCGGAAGCCCCAGTATCCGCCTGCGCATCTCCACGCCAACTCATCGAGGATGTCACCACCCGTGCTACTTTCGATTCGGGTGGGCATGATTCAGACATGGGCTTCTCCACCAGCGTAGAGAACGGTACGACGGTTCTTCGTATCGAGGGCGATCTCGATGTGGTCGCGCTTTCCGAACTCAGGCCGGCCGTCGAGGGCATCGCGACGGAAGGACAGCCCGCGCGGGTGGTCGTCGACCTGTCAGCCCTTCGCCACATCGACAGCTCGGGTGTAGGAGCCATAGTTTCCCTGTACAAGACTGTGCATGCTTGCGGGGGCAGCCTGGCCATCACGGGGGCTCACGGCCAGCCGCTGGCCATCCTCCGTCTCCTGCGCCTAGACCGGCTTCTGTCCGGTCCTGACAATCTCGCGCCTTGGCCCCGCTGAGGGCGCTAAACACCATGAAGAACCCTGGCAATGGCCAGGTCTTATGATTGGTGGATGGGAATCATGCACGTCGCCGTGCATTTCATCTCGCCACCCCCCGCGTCAGTTTGGACGGCGCTTGGATTTCCGTCGGTGTCGAAGTAGACGCCGTTGACGTCGCTGCCAAGGTCGCATTGCTCGCCTCGATCGGTGTCGATGTTCTTGTCGCCGCAGTAGTGGGGGTTCTTGCATCCGAACGTGCATCCTCCCTGCCCTGTCTCCGAACCATTCTTGCTGCCTTGGTCGCAGTTCTCGGGACCGTCCGGTGGGCCTTGCGTGATGTTGTCCCCGCAGAAGGGTCCCCACTGGCACGTCGTCGTACAACCGCCGTACAGGGTGTCGTTGTTCTTGCCCGGGCAGCCAGCTGGGATCGGCACGTTTGGATCGTTGGGATCGCCACAGTCACATTCCTCGCCGCCTGTCACCTTCCCGTCGCCACAGCGTGGCGCACAGTTTGACTTGTTTGTGGAAAACCCGCTCAGCGTGAGCTGGAAGTTCGACTCCGTGGGGTTTCCGTCGCGCTGGAACACGGCGATCTCGTAGGTGCTTCCGGGCTGCAGGCCGAGCGGCACCGTGCGCTGGCGGCAGTCGCAGGTGGTACCGCCGGAGCAGGTCGAGTTGAACGCCTTTTTCGACACCGGATCTACTGCGTTTGCGCTTCCGTCGCAGGGCACCAAGTCTCCAACGGCAAAGCCCGCAGGAATCACCGGACAGGCAGTTTGTCCGACTGGGTTGGTGCATGGCAGGTAGACGTTCCCGCCCTCCTGGATGTTCGCGGTCCCATCAGGCCCGACGTTCACGCTGGCCGGAAGGCGCTGATGGACGCCGCCAAGGTCGATCACCAGCACGCCGTTGATGAACACGAACGTGTCGTCGTCCCCGAAGAATTGCAGTTGGAATCCGGTAGCCGGGAACGCGAACAGGTAGCGCACTTCGGTGGAGAACCAGGAGTCGTGGAACCACCCCTGGATCTGCGGGATCCAGGCGCCACCCGGGTTCTGGCCAAACCAGGTAGCCGGATCGGCGCCAGGCGCGAAGCTGGGCGGGAAGAGGTACTGATCGGCCTTGCATCCCGCCCCCGCCCCGAATGAAGTGGAGGTATACCAGTAGGGCCAAAGGTTGCAGAGGAGTGGCTCGTTGTTGCCGGTGGTCGAAGTCCTCACCGTACCTGGCCCGGCTGTGCTTCCGGTCAGCGAATAGATGGGGAAGTTATTGGCCGGTGGATCAAGGGGGAAGAAGTTGCCGAACACGGTGTGGGGAGGGCTGGAGAACCGGTAAAGGTTTGTCGCCCCTGCCACCGGCCCCAGCTCTAGCGTCGAGACAATGTGGCTGTTGCTGGTGTACTTGCTGTCTACCCACCACTGGGCGAACGTGGTCGCGCTGGTCACGACGGGCGCAGGCCCTTTGTACATCGGATGCCCGTTTGCTCCTGAAGTGTATACGAGCCCATTGGTCGGGCCGTTGACGGCTTGGGTGTAGCCAGGCACGTGTCCGCCATTCGTATCGTGGCTCCAATCAGTGAACTGGCAATCACACAGTGTCGCATTCGGGCCCCCGCCGTTGCGGGTTGTATCGAATGCGGGCCGGCCGCTGTTGTCCAGATTTGCCTGGGCCATGCCCCAGCAACGCGCGGTCGAATCGTTCAGCCGCGCCGGACCGGCCGAGTTGGGCACGCAGTAGCGCTTGCTGTACGACAGCGCGCCAGGCTGGTTTGCCACGCCGGTGATGCTGACGACGCTGGCCGCTTGCAGAGTCGCGCCGTAGTAGAAGAAATCCGGGTGGCCATTGGTTTCCTTCTCGCTTTCGAAGTCACGATACTTGACCGGCAACTCCAGGCATTGGCCGCTGTAGATAGTTTGCGTGCACGGCTGGGTGTCGGGGTTGGTCTTTGGGGTGCAGGTAAACCCGTCTTCGAGCTTGCATGACGATGAACAGCCGTCATTGTCCTTCAGGTTGCCATCGTCGCACTCCTCGCCTGCTTCGAGGTTGCCATTTCCGCAACTAGTCGCGCAGGCGTGGGTCGTCCCGGTCCCGTCTGTTCCTCGGCAGATCGGTTCCTTGGTGCAGGTCTTCGAGCAGCCGGTGCCGTCGCCGTTGAACAGGCCGTTCGGGCCCGTGCAACCGGTCGGAAGCTTGGTCGGATCGGTTCCGCAGTCGCAGGATTCGCCTGTCTCCTTGATTCCGTTTCCACACTGTGCGACGTTACAAAGCTGGCCTGGGGTGGGGCAGTCGGCGCCAGGCTCTACCTGGCAAGTGCTCGAGCAGCCGTCATCGTTGAGGGTATTGCCATCGTCGCACATCTCGTTGCCCTCAAGTTTGCTGTCGCCACAGATTGGAGTGCAGGGCTTTCCTGGCACGCGACACTGCCACCCGGGATCGATGGTGTGGCAGTCTGCCGAGCAGCCGTCGACGGTGCCATTGGGTGAGCCAAGGGTATTGCCGTCATCACAGGTCTCATCGGAAGTCAGCACGCTGTTGCCACATTTCCTTTGATCGACGCAAGGCTGGTTGGGCTCTGGACAAATGAAGTTGGCTTCGACCAGGCATTGGGCATTGCAGCCGGTATCAATGGGATGGTTGGGATCGAGTTTCGCGGCAGGGAGGACGCCATCGTCACAGTCCTCGCCCGGGTCCAGTACGCCGTCGCCGCAGGTCTTGGACGCGACGAATGTGCTGGGGGCGCCGGTCGTGGCGCCGCCGCCGCTGCCTCCCGGGGCCCCACCACAGTAGATACAGGCCATGCTGCCGCCGTTGGAACCACCACCACCATCATTGCCTCCTGGCTGGGCTTGCCCGCCATTCGGCTGAGAGGACACCGTGGCGCTGTTACAGCTCGCTCCCGCGAGCAGAACAACCGCGCCCATCAGGACTAGGGCGCCATGGCTTTTCAAGACGCAGGCACCAACACGCGTGAAAAGAGTGCTTGTTGACATTGGACGCGCCTCTCTGGGGGTGAGTGCAAAAGCTCTACAAGCCTACCAGCCCACGATCGCGCCTACCAACCCATGATCGAGATAACAACGCCGCCACCCGACCTGAGAAACCGGGAAAAGCTAGGTGATGTAGTCGCTGCTATCAGCCAGGCGGGGCACAGGTTCAGCGTAGACCACGGGAGAGTCTCAGAATTCTGAGGGCATCCGCATGGATACTCGCGTCATGACGAGGGAATCGGTCCCAAGACCGTGGTGCAAGATGCGGCACAACGAATTGTTGGCCGGGTTGGGTTCACCGCAATCGCCTCCGCCAGGCAAGCAGCGGGCGTTCGATCAGGCCGTACGAGGCGACGGCGGCCGCGAATACCAGCAGCAAGTTCAGCGGGAACGTGGTGAGCGGCGAGCGGGCAAACCGGTTGAGGAAGGGCTCCTGCCACAGGTAGAGCGAGTAGCTGAGCACGCCCAACCCGGCCAGCGGACGCGTTTCCAGCAAACGCCCCACCCGATCATCGGGCAGGCGGCGGCAGCGATCGATACACAGCGCGATCGCCAGGTTCAGCACGGTCTGTCCCACCAGGCAGTCGATGAGCGCGTAACCCTGGCCGGCGTTGGCGGCAAGGCCCAGCAGCGGGACAACGGCAAACCAACCCGAACGCAGAAAGCGCAAATAGGCCGGCTTGGCCGCCAGCCAGTCTTGTAGGCCCGCCAGTAGGCAGCCGGTGGCCAGCGCGTCGCCGATGGTGCTGAAGGCTTCACCGATCTCGATCCGCCGCGCGGGCGTGAATATCCACATACCCGTGCGCACCAGCGGCGCGGCGACGACCAGGGTCGCGGCCAGCGCGAGGCCGCGTCGCGTGCCGGCCAGCACCAGCAGGGCTGGCCATAGCAGGTAGAACTGCTCCTCGACCGAGAGCGACCACAGATGCGAGACGTACCACGAACGCAGGTGGTGGTAGTTGACCGTGTAGGTCAGCGCGTGCAGGCGATCACCAGGCGCCAGCACGATCAACCCCAGCGCACCCAGCAGCAGGATGACCCCGATGTACAGGAACGCGGCAGGCAGGATGCGAAGCGCGCGGCGCAGAAAGAAGCGCGACAACGAGATGCGACCGGTGGTGGCGCGTTCGTGCAGCAACAGCAGCGTGATGAGAAACCCCGAGATGACGAAGAACACGCGCACTCCCAGGTTGCCCAGGCCGTACAGCTCGGGCAGGCGGGCGCCGCTGGTCAGCTCGCGCGTTCCTGATAGGTGCGCCAGCAGCACCAGGCACACGGAGATCCCGCGTAGGCCGTCCAAGCATGGCACGCGGACGCTCATGGGCACGCCTATCCTCGCACAGGCACGGGCGCAAAGGACACCGCTTTGGCAGGGATGCCAACTCAGACCCGAAGAGCAGTCTCTTCAGATCGCGATCTCCCGGACGCTGAGCTTCTCGAAGTCGGCGCGGCCGACTCCTGCCGCGGCGGTCTTGGCCAGCATGACCACCTGGTTCGGCTTGCGGCTGTGCAGGGTCACGCAGTACGCGTCGACCGCGACTGGATCCGTGCCGACCACGATCTTCTGCGGCTTCAGCAGATCACCGGGGCCCGCAGGGCCATTGCTTCCCAGGACGACCGTGGCGTCAACGACGCACAGGTCTTGCCTTCGCAGCGTATTCAGGTCGGCGATGCACTGTGAGAGGAAGTCCACATCCTCGTAACCGCCCTTGCCCGAGCCGGTGTGGAAGAACGCATTGGTCTCGTGATCGAGGCCGCCCATCATGTTCTTGAGATTGCCGCTAAACAGGGTTCCGACATGGTGCTTGGCGATGGGGATGTTCACCAGGACGTCCACGTCGAGCAGCTCGGGCCGAACCTTCCCCGACTTGAGGAGGACGCCCTTGGGGATCTTCGTCTCCACTGTCTTCCCCGAGCACTCCCTGATCGACTTGATTACCTTGGCGTGGGTCTCGCAGAGCGGCGAGCCGGTCCAGAACTTGGACCCCAGTACCGGTAGGGTGACGATTTCCTTGGCTCCGGCATCGAGGCACATCTTGGCGACAGCCAGTGCAACCTCCATCCTGGTGTGGCTTCCCTCGAGCCTCCAGTGCGGCGGGGCATTGACGAGCAGGCCCACGCGGCGGCCCTGGGGGTCAAATCGCTTGATTCCGCCGAGCGCCTCCAGCGCCTTGATGGTGTCGGCGAAAGCGTCTGCGCCCTTGACCACGACGATGTCGGGTTTGGCGGCAGCGGCTGCCAGGGCGCGCCCGATTCCCGTGGACTCCACCACGCCGACCGCGCCGATAGCCAGGCCAGCCTTCATGAATACGCGGCGGTCAGTCTTGTGCATGTGGCCTCTCCTGTTGTCGACGAGAAAGCGTAGCGGGTCGCGGAGCGACTGCAAATGGTTTCAACTCCCGTCAAACCAGCTGTCGCGCGACCAGTTCGTCCTTGAGGTAGGCGTAGTAGATGGGCGCGGCCACGATGCCGGGCAGACCAAAGGCGGATTCCATGATCAGCATGGCGATGAGCAATTCCCAGGCGCGAGCCCTGATCTGACTGCCCACAATACGTGCATTGAGGAAGTACTCGAGCTTGTGGATGACGATGAGAAAGCCCAGGCACGCCAGGGCAGCCCCGAGGGAGTGATTGAGCCCGACGATCACGATGATGGTGTTCGAAACTAGATTGCCCACCACCGGCAGAAGCCCGACCAAAAATGTGATGGCGATCAGGGTCTTGACCAGCGGCAGGCGCACGCCGAAGAGGCGCAGGCCGACCAGCAGAAACAGCGCGGTCAGTGTGGTGTTCACCGCCGAGATGCGGACTTGTGCGAAGACAATGCGACGGAAGGCATTGGCCAGACGGGCCATGCGTTCAGCCAGGGCGCGGGCCAGCGGACGGTTGAAGTTGTGGGGGCGCACGTCCGAGAGGGAAACTATCCCGCCCACCACCAGGCCGATGAGGATGTGCGCCAGCGCGCGACCGAAGTCTTCACCCGCGGTCTGCAGGCCGCGAGCGTGCGATTCCAGCCAGTGCACCGCGGTTTCCCTCAGTTCGTCCGCGTTGTCGGGCAGGTTCTCCGTCACCGACGCGGGCAAAGTGGCGCGGGCCTGGTTGATGATCTGAGCCATCTTCTGCAGCAGCCGGGTCAAGTGCCCCTCGCCCCGCAGGTACACCACCAGCCAAGTCACCAGGGCCGTCACCAGCCCGACCACCAGCACGGCCAGCGCCGACACCGCCACCACCCGTGCCCGTTCGTTGGAGAGATGCCGCTGCCACAGCGGCGCGGTGAGGTGAACCAACTCATACACCAACAGGCCGGCCAGAAGCGCAGGCAGAAGGTGCAACCACAGCACGGCCAGCAGGGCGAGCCCCACCAGCATCCAGGCCGCCACCTCGGATCGCGTCGGTGCCGGCAATTCCTGACTTGGCGATTTGGGTTCTGCCTCGGGCATGATCACCTTTCCAAGTACTCTTCCCGCACAATGCTCTCTGCAATGGGTCACCCGGAATCAGCTAGACAGCGGGCGTGGTGTCCGTCTGGGGATTCTTGGCGTCCGGCTTCGGGGTCTTGAGCCATTCGGCCATCCACCCCTCGCTTTGCACGGAAATCGCCGCTTCGGCGGCGGTCACGAACGTGTTGATCGCGGACGCTGGCGCCGCTTCGGGGTTCGGGTTGGCGACGAGAAACATCTCCTTGAGCGATCGCAGGCGGCGCGCGGTGGCGAGATAGTCGGGCACCAGCTGCTCGTGGCGTCCTGCCATGAGGTGGGCCGCGACCGCGGTCCCTACAGTCGTCAGCACGGCAACCCAGGTTGCGGCGATGGGGTTGTCCTTGATGGGTGACGTGGCGGCAACCACCGCTCCCACGACGGCCAGGATGCCCTCGATCCAACGATAGATGACGGCCCAGCGATGGTGGTGGGCGGCTCTTGGCTCGTAGTAGTTATCAATCTGGTCGTTCACCCGATGGGTGATGTATGTGGACACGTCTTTGACGGGCGGCAGGGACCGCTCGGCGACCAGGCCGGCGATCTCCGGTTCCAGATCGGCCACCTTCTCCAGGAGACTGTCGCGGCGCTTGATCAGCACCAGATCCGCCGGCGACTCGACATAGGGTCCGGTCCGTGTGAGGTACTGATAGATCTCGGTCTTGAGCTGCTCGGACACCGAGCGGGCGCGCAGCCATCGCTCCAGTGCGCTGCGGCTGGTACCCAGCTGGGTCACAACCGGGACGAGCACGAGGGCCAGCGCGCCGACCCAGGCCACCCGGCCGTGCGCATGTGTGGCCCACTGCCCCCAGTGGGTCGCCATCTGGTCGCTCGCGACGGCCAGGACCGCTCCCGCGCAGGACAAGACGAGCGCCATCAGCTTCCATCGCTGGTAGCTCTGCTTGAACCCGTCGGCCGCCTTCGACCACTTCTCCTGACTCCGCCAGGTCGAGGCGATGGGAGTCTCCAGGACTACCTGTTGTTCAGGCATGTCTTCCTGTGCCCAAAACCGTGTTCATGAGTTGCTTGAAGGCGTCCGCGAGGCGCTTGTCCGCGTGGGTATGGCTGATGAAAAGTCTTGGCATAGGCCTTGGTCTCGTCTACAGATTTGAAGAGGGAGTCAACGATGGAGGCGGTTGTGGATCGGGCCGCGTGCGCACCCGCGAATTGTCAGCAGAATCAACCGTGAGCCGATGCTGCACCCGGTGCCTTCCCGGGTCAACCTCGCGCTTGTGGAGGTTTGCTTGCCTGCTGGCGCGGAAGAATACCTGTGGACGCGCACATGCGAGATTGGCTCGCGTCCAACTTTCGTTCGTCGCCAAAACCTTGGCCCGCGCAGCGATCCGCCTGACGACCTATCGCAGTCGGAGTGGCAGAAGGCAGGAGATCCAACCCAGCCACTGGCCCGTGGCGAGGTCGACTATCACGTGGTTGACCCGTTTCTCCTCAAATGCGGGACAAGCGGTATGCGCGGACAGCTATTAGTGCCTCTAGGTGCAGCTGGAAACCATCCAGGCTAGCTCGACGAGACCGAGAAGCAGTTGTTTATGAACTCCTGAGTCGATCCTCCGTCCCCGCTGATCTCGAAGCCCCACTGCACCTGGTCGAGTGTCCAAGTGTTGTCGAATTTCCCGTATTGGGTGGTGTTGTTGGCGATGAGCCAGTCCAGGATGCCCTTGACGTCGATGGTGCCCGATGTGACGTTGGCGGTCTTGCCCGTCGACGGGCTGGTGTTGACCAACGAAATCGTGGCATTGCTCCCGTTGCTGCCATAGTGGACGGTCCAGATATAATCGCCGATTGCGGGCTTCGTCGTTGCTACAACGGACGAGATCGGCCCCGTCTGGTAGGTGTACATCCACACCATGAGCTCGATGCGCGTGTTCCCGGTGGGGGCCTTGACCCACATATCGTAGGCGGCTTCCCAGGATCCAACATTGCCGGGCACGGTAATGTCGAAGCTGCTGGTGTACGTATTGATGGAGCTGATGAGCTTCTTCGGTGAATACCCGATGTTGGGATAGGACTTCACACCGCTGGTCTGGGGATGATTGGCGGTCACGCCCCACAAGGTTGACGTCGTGGCCCACACGCACTCGGGCCCCGGGCCCGTTCCCCAGACGTTGTTGGCGACGGTGAAGATGCCGGTCTTGTAACTCGGCCCCCCCTCATTCACGCAGGTGCAGTAGGCCGAGGTGATGCCCGCGGGCACGGCCGGCCCTGTTGCGGCGCTTGTGCAGCTGGTGGTGACGGCGCTGGTGTCGTAGGTAGCACCACTCGCGCCGCACGCGGATGTGGTCCCGGCCGTGCTGGTCGCGCCGCCTGTGGCCGTTCCACCCGTGCTGGTCGCGCCGCCTGTGGCCGTTCCACCCGTGCTGGTCGCGCCGCCGGTTCGCGTGCTGCCGCCGGTTGCCGAATTGCCACCCGTGCTGGTCGCGCCGCCGGTTCGCGTGCTGCCGCCGGTCGCCGAATTGCCGGCCGTACTGGTCGCGCCGCCCGTGGCCGCGGTTCCACCTGCGGCGGTCGTTCCGCCTGTGCTGGGGGTGCCGCCCGTTTTGACGGTTCCACCTGCGCTCGATATGCCGCCGGCCGAGCTGACGCCGCCCGAGGCATTGCCGCCGCTCGACGTCATGCCGCCCGTGGTCCCTCCCTGGGCCGTGGTGCCAGCGGCGGCAAGGCCGCCACTACTGGTCGCCGTGCTGCCGCCAGCGGTGACCCCACCCGAGGCGTTCGATCCGCCAGTCACTGTTGCGCCGGCAAGACTCGTGGTGCCGCCGGCCGACGTCTGTCCGCCGTTGCCGCTGCCGCCTGTTGGTGCGACGCTGCCTGCACCCCCGCCACTGCCACCTGAAGCGTCCGGTGAACCTGAAGAAGAGCAACCAGCCAGGACTGCAACCAGCAGAACCGAACTCAGACTGCGCAGGTCCAGATCACCCTGCAACCGGTTTCGTAGCTGCCGTAAGTATCGTTCCATGGTGACTCCTCCCAGACTGAGGCCGGGGTTCACGCTGCGAACCTCGTGCCCGCCTGACCCTTGCAGTAGCAGAGGCGGGCGTTTTTGGCCCATGAAACGGGGAGCCAACCACGGCCCCACCGGGTGGGGTGCTCGCCCGCGGACAGGTTTCGCGCACAGCAGGTCGGTTGTCCATGTTGCTGCTATCATGGGGGCCATGCGCTGGTGGCTTTGCATGGTTTCCCTGGCGGGCTTGATGGCCGCCCGGTTGCCGGCGCGGGCGGATGGCGAAGGCTTGCCGGAGATCCGCATCAAAGTCGGCGAAGCCTACCAGCTGCACCTCGGCTTCATCATCGTGGGACTGGTGTGCGACGACACCTCGGTGGTGCGTGTCGAGGACGGCGGCGATCATCTGCGCCTGGTGGGCCTGGCGCCGGGCCGGACCAAGTGCGGCTTCTGGAGCAACCCGAAGTCCCCCGCGCCCTCCAAGGTTTACGAGGTCGTTGTCACACGCGCCTCGCCCAAACTGCAACCATGGCCGATCGGTGAAACACCGGGAACGACGACCCTAGTGCCCGTATTCTCCTTGTTCGACCTTCGCCAAGCGCGTGCCTGCGAACGATAGAACCGGTGAATCTCTCGTGACATCCCAAATCATCGCCCACGAAACATCCAAGTTCGGGGAATTCGTCCTGCGCCGGCGAAGGCAAGAAGGCGATGCGGATCCCTCGACGGTGTGTGAGCTGATTTGCAATGGCGTGTTCTTGATGGATTCGGAGGACGGCACGACCGAACGCAGGCTGGCGTCCGAATCGCTGGCACGCGTGTCCCATCCTGAGATCGTCGTGATCGGAGGATTTGGTTTGGGGTTCACCCTGATGGAGGTCGTGGCATCGCCACGGCCGCGTGCCATCCACGTGGTCGAGATCGAAGGTTTGCTGGTGGATTGGGCGTCGCAGGGCTTGATACCCGATGCCCGATCGGCTTTGCAGGACCCGCGCGTGCAGGTTTATGTCGCCGACCTGCGCGCCTATGTGGAAGCGCTGCCGCCCAGGAGTGCAGACCTCATCTTGATCGACGTGGACAACGGCCCGGACTTCCTGGTTCACGAGTCGAATGCATCGCTCTATCAGTCGCCATTCCTCGAAAGATCGCGTCTGACGCTTCAGCCAGGTGGCCTGCTTGCGGTTTGGTCGTCGTCCCGATCAGCCAGGCTACGGGATGCATTGACCGAAGTATTCGGCCAGTGCGAGGAGGTCGCTTTCAGAGTCACGCGCGCTGGCCGTCCGTTTGAATACTTCCTTTACTTCGCGTCGCAGAAACACTTGACGATTGGCCATGCCTGACCAGCGCCAGCATCGCGGACGCCATCCGGCTGACAGCAAGCTCTTCGCAGACGTCGAAGTGCCACTTCTGCGCCAGGCGACCGAGGAGCTGTCTTGGCTCTTCCAACGCGGGTACAGTCCGGTCGCGGCGTTGAAGCTGGTGGGCGATCACTTTGGGCTGTGCGAGCGACAGCGCCTGGCCGTGCTGCGCAGTTCCTGTGGCGAAGGCGCGGCCGCCGAGCGCAGCCAGCGGCGCCTCACTGTCGCCGAGTTGCAGGGCCTGCGCGTGGCCGTGGACGGGTTCAACTGCCTCATTACCAGTGAAGCGGCGCTTTCTGGCGGTCTCTTGTTGCGCGGCCGCGACAAGGCCCTGCGCGATCTTTCCAGTGTGCACGGCAGCTACCGCCAGGTGCAGGAGACCGAGCGCGCCTTGCAACTGCTCGGCGATGCTATCGCCGGCGCTGCCCCGGCCGAGGTGCGTTGGTTTCTCGACCGTCCCGTGTCAAACAGCGGCCGGCTGCGCGGCTTGATCGAGGCGATGGCCAGAACGGCGGGCTGGCCCTGGCAGGTCGAGCTGGCCGACAATCCTGACCGCGCCATCGCCGCCACCGGGTGGGTCGCCGCTTCCACCGACGCCTGGTTGCTCGACCGCTGTCCGCACTGGGTGTGTCTGCCTGATGCGGTGGTCGCACAAGCCGGGATCAGCCCCTGGATTGTCGATCTCGGCTGACGGCCGGCTGTGCGCGGACAAGTGCAAGCTGGTGATTGTGAACCAGTAAAGAGGGGATACAATCCACGCCATGGCCCCAAGCAATCGCTGGCCCAGTGCCCAAGAGCCCCCGGCAAACTCTGGCAGTCCTGTGTTCATAGGGCCGCTCACGGTCCCCGATCTTCCGCGCAAGCGGCGGTGGGGCTGGCTGCTGGTGTGGACGTTTCTGGCATTCGCTGGCGGGGTTGCCGCTGGTCCTACCCTGACCGAGCAGGCGTTCCTGCTGGTCGAGCGGGCGTCTTCGATGCTCGGGATGGCGCCTCCGCAATTCGCGGAAAAGCCCAATCCGGCGGGACCCTTGATCGTGCCGCTGTCCGCGCCTGCTGTTGAGCAGGCGCCGGTGGGCAAAGCGCCAGCCGAGCTGGCCCCCACGACCGCAGAAGCTGTGGCACGGCAGGCGGAAAAACCTGCCGAGTCCGACAAGCCAGCCGGAACGGTGGCGCAGCCACCCGCTGCGCGTAGCGAGACCGCAGCCCCGGCAGCGCCCGCGCAGCCCATTGTGGCGGCATTGCCGGTCGCGCCTTCAGCTCATACGAAGGGCCAAGCAAGGACCTCGTCCCGTCGGGCCGCGACCACGATGAAAGGCGACAACGCGGACACGCCGGCCCCGGCGGACGTCCCCTTCCACGATCCTTTTGCCGATGGTGCCGAAAGCGCGAGTCGGCCCAGGGCTGCTGTCCCAGGCCGCAAGTCCAGCCCGTCATTCGACGAACCCCCGCGAGCCGCGAAAGGCGAGCCAGCGGCCAAACCCGCGGCTTCCTCGTCGCGCGATTCCCTCGATACCCTGATGGCGGATGGGGTTACCGACCGCAAGAGCAAACCACACCAGGACAAGGGCTTGGACGCCCTGTTGAACGACGTGCAGAAGGGCAAGCCCGACTCGCCGCCAAAGTACGACGCCCCGGCGCCCCTTCCGCCGCTGTCACAGTCCGACATCACCAGGGTCATGGCGGAAGTCAAGACCCGCGGCAAGGAGTGCGCCCGGCAACTCGGGCAAAAGGGAATCGCCGAGTTGAATCTTGTCGTGGGCAAGGAAGGCCGCGTCACCCAAGTGAGCGTGGGTGGGAACGTGGCGAACACGCCGCTCGCTGCGTGCATCGAGAAGGCGGTGCGTGCGGCGTCTTTCCCCCGTTCCGCGGGCCTGCGCTTCGACTACCGCATCGACGTTCGCTAGTACGGAATTTCCGCCACACTGCTAGGCTGCGCGCATGAAGCTGAGCAGCCTGTTTTTCGCGTTGGCGACGATATTTCTGGGAACAATTGTGGAGTCGCCGGCACAGGCGACTCCCGCCCCGCTCGGCGTCACCTATGCCGGCTGGAGGGGGGAGTACAGCAACGCGGACGTCAAGCTGGCCAAGTTCAAGGAGATCGGTTTCCGCATCGTCTCGTTCGTTCCGCTGTACGGCTACACGGGGCTGAACAAGATCGATCGGACCACGGGCCCAGACGCCACTGAGCTGGCCCGGGCGATTGAGACCGCGACCCGCATGGGGCTCGCCGTGGTGTTGAAGCCGCACCTGGACCCGTTGATCTACAGTCCCGGCTTCGACGCCTTCCAGTCGGAGAACGATAGCTGGCGGGTGAGCTGTCCCTGGCGTGGTTTCTTCGACGTGGACCCGATGAGCGACGACTACAGGAGCGGCGTCGTGTTCGCCTCGCTGGCCGCAGTGAAGAAGGCGATCGACCGCCTGGGCGCCGCGCCCGCCGCGCCGGTTCGCCTGGAGTTGGGCACCGAGCTCATGAACTCCATGGTGTACGCGCCCGAGCGTTGGGTGAAACTGCTGGCCGCCGCCAAGAAGGAGCGCCACCGCCTCGGGCTCGACCGGGCCGTCGTGCTGTCGCACAACTTCACCCATCACTTCGAGATCCCCGACGACTTCGTCGCGCGCATGAGCCCCGCCGGCAAGCGCGCGCTTGGGCGCTACATCCGCGGCCTGGACGCGCTCGCCCTGTCCCAGTACCTGGACCTCACGGCAGCCATGCCCGCTGCCGAGCGCGGGAGACGCCTGCCCAGCCCTGACGAAATCGCGCAGGCGCTGGTCCTGCACGAGAAGAACTTCAGGCGCCAGATCCTGGTCGGTGCTTTGCGCCTGCGTCCCGCCGAGATCCCGCCTCTGCACATCGGCGAATACGGCATCGGCCGCGGCGGCCTCCGCCACCCGAACCTGTGGGCCGGCGACGCCACGGCAGCCCAGGAGAAGGAGCTGGCGCAGCAGATCGCGCGCGGCTACCAGGGCCTAATGCGCTACCTGGCGCTGCCCGACGGTCGCACTGTACAGAGCGCAGTCCTGTGGGTCACTGGTCCCCACTACGACATCTTCGGCTGGGAAAACCAGACGTACGCGATCCCCGAAGCGGCCGCGGCGATCAAGGCGGGGCTGCGCTGAACGCCGCGGCCCCGCGGCTCGCCTGCTTGCTCGAGGTTGCTTGCGCGAGTGCTACTTCTTGAGCGACCGCGCGAGCTTCACGGCCTCGGCCACGCTCTTGTCCTTCGCGGTCTGCTTGACGCTGGCCCGATTTGCGCCCGTGAGCGACTTGAGCAAGCCCAAGTATTGTCCCTGAAGCTTTCGCGCCCGCTTTACCTTTGCCGTAACCCTTTTCACCCGCTTCACTGCCGCGGGCTTTGCACCGGTCGACGGGGCGGCCTGGCGTCGCTCCTCTCGGTACTTTTTGATCTTGGCCTTGGACACATTCTTGTGCTCCTTGCAGACCATCCCGAAGACTGGTGCTGCCAAGTTCTTGCAGCCGGGCACCGGGCAGAGTTGCTTCTTCCGCGCCGGCGCAGACGCAAGGGCCAGAGGTGCCGTGGCCGTCACCTGCTTCGGAGGCCGGCCGGGCCCGCGCTTCTGCGGAACCCCAAGCGCCCCGGCGAGGGCAGCCTGGATTCGCTGAGTGGTGGCCGCTTCCACTGCGGCCACGAGCTGGCGGGTGAAAGCTTCAATCTGTGCGGTGATATTGGAATCGGTGTGGGGCATTGGTTCTCCTTGTTGTTCTTGGACCGGCAATCGTAAGGGAAACAAGCGCAATGGGCAACCATATCGCAACGAGCGGGGTGGATGCAGGGTGCAAATCGGCGTAGTCTCGCGGCATGGTCATGGCAAACAAGAAATCGGTTTCTGGGTGTCTTCTTGGAATCTGTCTGGCGCTGGCCAGTTGCAAGACGGCTGGCCCAGCGGCGTCGGTCGCCACTCCCGTCCACGCACAAGCCGCGGTCCCGGCAACGCCACCCTCGCAGGCGGCGGCTATGTTGGTCGAGCCGGTGCTCAAGTCGGCCGCAGCCGCGGCAGGAGCCTGGGGCATGAGCTTGCTGGTCGCTTCGCCCTTGAAGTTGGCGGCTGACTTGGATGCTCTGTCCAAGAGTCTGGAGTTGCCCGTGTCCCTGGGGCAGGCGCTGCTTCCCGCATTGACCGGCGAGGGAGGTCCGGGCGGCGTCAAAGTGACGCGCGAGACCCTCGACCGCCTGGATGTGACTCGCCCGCTGGCTGTGATTTGGCTGGCGCCGGGCAGTGGCGTGCCGGCTGGTTGGTGTGCCGCCATTTCATTCAAAGAGCGCGCCTTCGCGTGGGATGTCCTGCAGACCATGGGGACTGGCGGCGTGCAGAGCGAGGGAACCTTTGAGCGGCGCTTGCCCTCGGGAGATGTGGTCTGGGGCGCTGTCAAGGATCGGCAGTTGCTGATTTCTAGCTCGCGCGAAACCTTGCTAGCCGCGGGTTCCCTGGCCATCACCGCACAGACGACGCCCATGGCGGGACAGGCTCTCTTCACTCTGTCCCCATCGGTGATGGCCAGAGGCACCGGTCAGTCGTTGGATGCGTTGCTAGCCGGCGTCTTCAGCATGGCCGTGGCGGAAATGGAAAAGGACGCGGCGAAGATGGGCAAGCCAATGACACTCGCATCCAAGAAGATGATTGATGCGCTTCTCAAGACCTTGATGCGCCCTTTGAGCGAGATTGCCATGGTTCGTGTCAGTCTCGAAATCGGCGCTTCGCGCGGCGTGGTTGTGCGGGCCGAGGTCCAGCCCGCGCCAGGCTCACAGCTGGCGGCCAAGGCTGGTCATGCCTCGCCCTATCTTTTCGATCTGGCCCTTCCGGTGCGCAGTGATGCGACCATGGCCGTCGCCTGGGGCGACGTGGCGCCTTGGTTGCCCGACTGGATTCAGATCGTGGAGGCTTCTGGCCCCGCAGGCCGTGCAGCCGGCAAGGATCTCGGGACGCTGCTGGGCGAATCGATTGACGGCGGTTCTTGTTCTGCGGATCTCGGGGTTGTGCCCATGACCACCCTGTGCAGCCTGACGGTGCGCCCGGGAGTGGATGCGGCCCGCGCCCTGGATCGCTACGTGGCGTTTCTCCAGTCATCCAACGCGTGGTGGGACGCCGAGGTCGGTGGTCGCAAGCCAAAGCCGCTCAAGCTGAAGCGCACGGGCAAGATCGTGGAGACGGAAAAAGCCATCGAGACAAAAGATCCGCAGTTCGTGGCGGTCATGAAATCGATTCTCGGTGGCGATGTGGCGCATAGCGCGCTGACGGTCAAGGATGGCCGCGTGGTTCTGGCTGTGGGCGCCAAACCGCGCGAGCTGCTCGGCCACTACGGCAAGCAGCAGATCCCGATGAAGACTGCGGCGCCCATCGTAGCGCGGACCCTGCTCGACACAGCCTCGGCCAACGGCGTGGGCTTGGTCGACGTCATGTCGGTCCTGACCAAGGTGCTTGCGAAAGAGTTCGCTTCGGGCCAGCTCTTGGGTGGGATGTTGGCGGTTCCAGGTTTTTCTGATCTGCACACTCCCGTGGTGCTGTCGAGCCGGGGCGGGACCCTCCCGTCCGTCGAGTTTCAGGTGCCTTTTGCTACCCTGCAAGTCCTGGCCCGGGTGGTAAGCGGCTTCATGGGTCAGATGGGGGCGACGCCCGGACACCAATGAAAGACATTATTTCGAGAAACGCGCGAAAGATCCGCTAGAGTGCAACAATCAATCATGAGAGTTCTCGCCGTATCTCTCGCCGCCGTATTCATGCTCATGGGTGTGCCTGCGCTCGCCAGCGCTGCTTCGGCTAATTCCATCCGTTCTGCCGCCGCTTCTGCCGACTCGAGCTGTCGCGCCCGGAAGAAGAAGGCCAAGAAGCAGACCGCCGACGACAAGGGCAAGAAAAAGGGCAAGGACGCCAAGAAGCCCTACGGTTTCGAGCTGTAGGGGCGGGCGTCCCGCGCCGGGGCGCACGCGAGCTATCAGCAAGCGCTTCCCGTCGGGCCAATGCCGTCAGACAAGCAATCCCCCACGTTGCAGCCCTTTGCGGCCATGCCGGGGCTGATCCTTGCCGGCCTGCGCGTGTTGGCTGCAGACATCGACGACACCATCACCGCGGGAGGCAAGCTGCCCGCGTGCACCCTGGCGTGGTTCGAGAAGCTGGAGGCCGCCGGGCTGGTGGTCGCCCTGGTCACCGGGCGTTGCGCAGGCTGGGCGCAGGCCTTGGCCGGCTACCTCCCAGGGGTGCGCGTGGTCGTCGGCGAGAACGGGTTGGTGTCATTCGACGGCACCGGCCGACAGCGCGACCTGGGGCCGCCGCACGATGCGAGCTTTGGCCGCGCGCTGTCCGACAATGCTGAACGCGTGGCACGCGCCTTTGCCCTGGCGCGCACCGAGGATGATGTTTTTCGCTTGTTCGAGCGCACCTTTGTACGGCCCGCCGGCTTCGACGCCGAAGCCCTGCGCGGCAGCCAACAGCTGGTCGATGCCGGCTTCGAAGTGATGGCAAGCTCGATCCACATTCACGTGCGTCCCTCGGGCTGGGACAAGGCAGACGGGCTGCTGGCCGCGCTGGCTCCCATCCTGCCCGACGCGCTCGACGACCCGGACACCAGCATTCTTTTCGTCGGCGACAGCAGCAACGATCGGCCGCTCTTCGCGCGTTTCCCCCATACCAGTGTGGGCGTCCACAACATCGTGCGGTTTCTTGCCGAGCTGGAGGCGGATCGCCCTGCCTACATCACCGAGGGTGAAGCGGCCGCCGGCTTTGCCGAGGTCGCCGAGCGGGTGCTGGCCGCACGCCGCCGCGCGCCGTAGGGCGCCGGCCTTCCTCCTCCTCCATCCACGCATCGGCACTTGCACAGGGCCCGGTATCTCCATACGATTCGCCGTCTCTTAGGTTCCCGTAGCAAGTCCCCCAAGCTGGAGTATCCCAATGGCGAAACTGTCCGGAAAGGCCCTGGTCGCTCAGGGAGGCGGTCCCACCGCCGTCATCAACCAAAGCCTCGCGGGTGTGGTTCTCGAGGCGCGCAAGTTTTCCGAGATCACCAAGGTCTACGGCGCTCGCCACGGCGTGCGCGGGATCTTGAACGAGGACTTCATCGATCTCACCCAGGCCACCACGCACAACCTGGAAGAGGTCGCGCGCACACCTGCCTCGGCGCTCGGCTCCACCCGCGACAAGCCCGACGAAGAGTATTGCCGGAAGATGTTCAAGGTCATGCTCGCGCATGAAATCCGCTACTTCTTCTACATCGGCGGCAACGACTCGTCGGATACCTGCCGCATTGTGAACGAGCAGGCCAAGGCGGCCAACTACGAGCTGCGTACCATGCATGTGCCCAAGACCATCGACAACGATCTGGTGGGCACGGATCACTGCCCGGGATTTGGGTCGGCGGGCAAGTTCGTGGCCCAGGCGTTCGCTGGCGCGAACCAGGACAACCGCGCCCTGCCGGGTGTGTACATCGCCGTGGTCATGGGGCGGCACGCGGGCTTTCTCACTGCGGCCTCGGTCTTCGCGCGCAAATTCCCCGACGACGGGCCGCACCTCATCTATCTGCCCGAGCGCCCCTTCAACTCGGAGCGCTTCATCCAGGACGTGCAGTCGGCTTACGACAAGCACGGCCGCTGCATCATCGCGGTGTCCGAGGGCATTTCGGGCGCGGATGGCCAGCCGGTCATGACCACGCTCAAGCCGTCCGTGGAAAAGGATGCACACGGCAACGTGCAGCTCTCGGGCACAGGCGCGCTGGGAGACGTTCTGGCTGACCTGATCAAGGCCAAGACCAAGATAAAACGCGTGCGCGCCGATACCTTGGGCTATCTGCAGCGCTCATTCCTCGGCTGTGTCAGCGCTACCGACGCCAGCGAGGCGCGCGAGGTGGGCGAGAAAGCCGTGCAATATGCGGCCTGGCACAATGTGGACGGCTCGGTGGCGATTCGTCGCGTGGGCGAGTACGCCGTCGAGTATGACCTGTTGAAGTTGACCGACGTGGCGGCCAAGACCAAGCACATGGCCGATGAATACATCAACCCGGCGGGCAACGACGTCACCGAGGCGTTCAAGACTTATGCGCGGCCGCTCGTGGGCGAGTTGCCGGACATGGGGCGCATCGCCGCGCCGGCCGTGTACAAGATCAAGGGCGAATAGTTCAAGACAAGGAGAACCCAATGGCAGAGTCACGCGTTTCATACAAAGAACTAGGCATCGTCAACACGCGCGCGATGTTCAAAGCGGCGATGGCGGGTAAGTTCGCCGTTCCGGCTTACAACTTCAACAACATGGAGCAGATGCAGGCCATCGTGATGGGCTGCGTGGAGTCGGATTCGCCGTTCATACTCCAGGTCAGCTCGGGCGCGCGCAAGTATGCCAATCAGGTGCTCCTGCGCTTTCTGGCCCAGGGTGCGGTGGCCATGATCCGCAGTATGGGCAGCAAGCTGAACTTCGCCTTGCACCTCGATCACGGCGACACCGTCGAGCTGTGCAAGTCGTGCGTCGACACCGGTTTCTCGTCGGTCATGATCGATGCCTCGCACCACCCATTCGAGAAGAACATCGAGGAGACGCGCAAGGTGGTGGAATACGCCCACCAGCACGACGTAACCGTCGAGGGCGAGCTGGGCGTGTTGGCCGGTATCGAGGACGACGTGGTGGCGGCCAAGTCGATCTACACCCAGCCCGACGACGTGGAGAAGTTCGTCAAGGCCACCGGGGTGGACTCGCTGGCTATTTCCATCGGCACCTCGCATGGCGCGTACAAGTTCAAGCCCGCGCAGTGCACACGCAACGCCAAGGGCATTCTTGAGCCGCCTCCCCTGCGCTTCGACATTCTGGAGGAGGTCGAAAAGCGCATTCCCGGCTTCCCCATCGTGTTGCACGGTGCGTCCTCGGTCGTGCTCAAGTACGTCGAGATGATCAACAAGTTCGGCGGCAAGCTGGACGACGCCGTGGGAATTCCCGAGGAACAACTGCGTCGCGCGGCTGCTTCCGCCGTGTGCAAGATCAACATTGACTCCGACGGCCGCCTGGCCATGACGGCGATGATTCGTAAGGTGTTGGGAGAGAACCCAAAGGAGTTCGATCCGCGCAAGTACCTGGGACCGGCGCGTGACGAGCTCAAGGTGCTGATCGCCGAGAAGAACCGCAACGTGTTGGGATCCGCCGGGCACGGCAAGGAGATCTTCGGAGCGTAGAGGATCTCGTGGTCGTGGCCGGGTGTCCGGCCACGGCCACGACCACGACTGCGGCTGTACGGGCAAGCACAGAGCGTGACGGTGTTACAATGATGGGCCATGGCGCCCTGGCTGAACTGTCCTCGTTGTGGTGCGCCTCGCACCAGTCGCGTGGGGAGCCCGCCGGCTTCGCCGGCGGCGCACCATCGCGGGAGGGTTTGGGAACCCTCCCAGGGTTCTCATGTTGGCGGCTGTGCCGCGTGCGGCGCGGTTGTGGGAGAGATCGAGCAACCTGAGCCTCCGCTGCCCGACGCGCTCAAGGTCGCAGAAGATCCGCCACCGCCAGAGCTGTTCACCCGCGAGCCGCTCTCGCCCTCGCTCACGCAATCGCCCACACCCGTGCGATCCGCCACCTGCGCTCCGCCCACACTCTCGCTCACGCCCCCGCGATCCGCAAGCCGCGAGCCGCTCGTGCGCTCACGCTCCGCGCTCCGCGACCCGGCGCCTGGCCAGTGGGTTCCGCCGCGTCCCCCACCAGGGACCGCCCAGTGGAACCTGCCGGCAGAAGAGATGGCCCTGGAACTACGCATGCGCATGCTGGCGCTTCCCTTGGCCATTGCGGTGGCATGGGGCGTGGCCCACACGAGTATGCCTCACGCGCTCATGCGTATCTTCCTCAGCATGTGGATCCACGAAAGCGGCCACGCGGTCATGGCGTGGCTGTGTGGCCTGCCCGCCTTTCCTGGTCCGTGGTTCACGCCCGTGGCGCAGGAAAGAAATTGGATCTTTGTCCTGTGCCTTACCGCAGTTCTCGCGTTCTGTGCCGTGCGAGGCTGGCGCAGCAAGCATCGCGTAGCGGCTGTACTGTGCGGGATTTTTCTCTTGCTGCAAGGGTTCGGGACGCTGACGCTCAGCCTGCGCCGCGCGCACGAATGGATGATCTTCGGCGGCGACGCCGGGTGCATGGTGCTGGGTACCCTGCTCATGGGCACGCTCTACGTACGCCGGGGCCATGTTCTTGCCCGGGGCTGGTTGCGCTGGGGTTTCCTCGTCATCGGCTCCGCCGCCTTTTGCGACGCCTACGCCACCTGGTGGGATGCGCGCAAGAACTTCGACAGCATCCCGTTTGGCGAGAACGAAGGCTCGGGCCCCAGCGATCCTAGCCGGCTGGTGAGCGAGTACGGCTGGGGCGTCGGCAGCATGGTCCACCGCTATGTCGTGCTGGGTGCCCTGTGTCTGGCCGTGCTGAGCGTGCTCTACGTGCTCGGACTGCGGCGTCGCGAGGCTGCCGCGCGCGAGCCGGGCACTGAGGAGTAGCGGCTCACTTCACTGGGAGGATGGGCCCGATGTACGACTTGGCCGCGACCACGTTGTCGTACCACTTCTTGGACTGGCCATTCGGGTTCGAGCCGATGTGGAAGCACAGGGCGAAGCGGTCGATGGTCAGGCCGGCCACGTCGCGCAGGCGCAGGTTGGGGAAATCCATGACCAGCTTGCCGTCGACCCACGCGGCGATGCGACCGTCGTTCTGGCCAGGAGTGTTCGCCTTGACCATCAGCTCGTAGCCGTACCATTGGTCGAGCGCGGGAATGATGTCGGGTCGGCTGACGAAGTCGGGACCGAAATCGAAGGGAATGCTGGTGTTGGGCATGACCAGGCCGGTGGGGAAGAAGTGGTCGCCCCACTGGCTGCGCTGCAGGGGATGGTAGACATAGATGTTGAGATCGCCGGGTGAAGCCGTGGCCGCGTCGCCGCGCCAGTTTTCCAGATTGGCCAGAAACTTGTTGGTCCCGTCCGCCGGCACGCCCGGGGTGGACTGAAAGCCCACTTCGTAGTGGGCCGAAATGCTCGATCCATTGTGGCTGGAGCCGATCACGTCGTAAGGCGGCTCGAACTTCGAGTAGTAGCGCAAGAACAGCACGTCGAGCTCAGGGCTGACGATCTTCTCGACCGCATCGGAAAGCTCGGCCGTCTCCTGCGGCAGGGTGAATTCGAGCGCCTGCTTGCCCGCATACACGTTGGCCGCCGTGGTGGTAATGGCCACGTACTGGTTCTGGTACATGTTGTCCCAGCGCTTGGCGATGTCCGCCGCCTGCACGTAGCTCTCGAAGTCGTCTGCGAAGATGACATTCGGGTCGCTGGCGATGCCGACATCGCCGGGATACTTGGCCGCGATTCCGTTGTTGCCCTCGGGCAAGTCCCCGCTGCTGGCGCTCGAACCCGCGGCACCGCCCGAGGAGACTGTTGTGCTCGGTGGGCTGCCAGAGGTGGCGCCGAAGCTACCGGCGCTTCCCGACGAGACTCCCATGCTCAACTGCCCGCCGGTCGCGCCACCCGCGTATGTGGTGGTTCCGCCAGTCTGGCTCCCGGTAGAGTTCTTGGTTGATCCGCAGGCGCTGACGAGGCAAAGAACCAGCGCGCCGAATCGTTTCATCACGTGCCTCCGTTCATCAGCATAGGCCCACTCTGTTCGACTGTCGACAGACAACCAGGGCCACGATCTCCTGCGGCTATCGCGGAGTTGCGGTGGCACCAGAGCGCGTGTGCGCGGTATACGACCTGTCGTGCAGCAAACCGCAAGAAAGCAGTTGCTCGTGGTGGCCGCTCTCATCGAGCAAGAGGGGCGCGTGTTGGTGGCGCAGCGACGAGCTGACCAGACGCGACCGTTGGCCTGGGAATTTCCGGGCGGCAAAGTCGAGCCGGGCGAGTCTCCCAGCCAGGCCCTGGCGCGCGAAATCGCGGAGGAGCTGGCGTGCTCGATCGAAGTGGGCACGGTCGTCGACGTGGTGTTTTTCGCCTACGACACCTTCGATCTCATCATGCCCGTGTATCGAGCCACGATTCGCGCGGGAGTGCCTGTAGCCCGCCAGGTCGCAGCCGTGGCTTGGATCGCGCGGGCCGAGCTTGCAAGTCTGGCCTTCACGCCCGCCGATGTGCCTTTGGCTCGTCGTCTTGCAAGTGAACCCGGAAGTTAGCTACCCGCCGCTGCCGCCGCCTTCTGGTGTCGCGGGCGGCGGCGCTTCGGTCTCGGGGCGCGGGGGCAATTGCGGGTGGCGCAGAGCCTCGCGTGCGGCTTCGCGCGCGGCCGTGACCTGGGCCAGTTTGCACGCCCCGCAGAGTGCGGGTGCAGCCCAGTTGCCCAGGTGGGTTTGCAACTGGCTCTCGGGCGGCCAGTAGATGGGCGTGCCGCACTGGATGCAGGGGATTTCTTGCGTCTTGCGGCCGGACAAGAACTCGGCGCAAGCCGAGCAACGTCGTTCGGGCGGCTGCGGCTCGCGCCGACGGCGGTTCTTCTTGCCCTTGCCCGGCTTGCCGGCTGCCGCAGCCGGTGTTTCGGCTGCAGGCGCCTGGGAACTCTCAGCGGCAGGCGCGGTCTCGCTTGGCGCGACTGCGGCCACGGGAGCAACCGTCATAGCCGCGTCGGGGGTAGGCGCGCTGTCGATGGCGGCAGCTGGAACAACCGCGAGAGCGTCAGCCGGCGCTTCGCTCGGCAAAGGCTCTTTGAACTTCGGCCGCACGCCAGCCGCCAGCTGTTGTTCCTTGCTCCAGGTGAAGGTTCCTGGACAGCCGTCGGTGCGACAGGGGATCTCGCGATCTTCAAGATCGCCCAGCTCCTTTTCGCACTCGCCGCAGTAGCGCGGATAGGGCTCCGCGCTCTTGCCGCGCACCAGGCGGGCCAACTGCGCGCCCCGCTTGTCGCTCCAGGTGCCCTTGCAACCAGCGCGTCGGCAGGGCCGCTCCACGTCCTTGAGGCTGCTCCACAGATCGAAGCAACGCTGGCACATGCGCGACGGCGCCTTGGGTGCTGGCTTGTCAGCCACGCAGGCATCGAGCTGGTCGCTGCGCGGCCAGGTCCAGGTGGTCTTGCAGCCCGAGGTGCGGCAACGAATCTCGCGGTCGCCCAGCTTGCCGAATTCGGCGCGACACTCGGCGCACATGCGTCGGGGCGGCTCGTTGGGCTTGCCGGCGGCAAAGGCCTGGATCTGGTCGTCCGCTTTCCACGTCCACTTGCGCGAGCACCCGATGATTCCGCAGTTGACGGCCCGGTCCTTCAGCTTGCGCGCGACCTGGGCGCAGGGCTCGCACAGCAGCCCGGCGAAGCTGACACCGCCGTTGGGTGACGCTGCCGATTCGGCGGGCGTCTGGCCCTGCGAAACAAGCTGCTGTTCGCGGGTCAGAGTGGCCGTGCGCGTACAGCCGGGCACGGCGCAGGGAATTTGCTGGTCCTGCAAGCTATCAAGCAACTTCTGGCAATCGGCGCACAGGTGCTTGGGCGCGGGCCGGTGGGTGGCAAACGCCTCCAACTGATCCATCACCGGCCATGTCCAGGTGCCCGTGCAGCCTTTGCGGTCACAGGGGCGCACGGCATCCTGCAGGGTGCGGAACTTCTCTCGACACGCGTCGCACATGCCTAGGCTGGCGTCGCCGGCAGCGGGCGCCGTGCTTCCGCCTAGGCTGAAAGCCTTGTTGGAGAGCTGGATCCAAGTCCGGTTGCAACCGGCAACTCGACAGGGCACCGACTTGGCGCCCAGCCTGTCAGCAAGGGTGAATTTTCCTGCGGCCATCGGAAGGGCTCGTATGGTGGCAAAGATAGCCTGTCCAAAGCAAGCAACAAGTCGATGCTTGCTGACGCGGGGCGCCGACTGCTTTTGGGTTGACTGCGCCGTTCCTCTCTCCCCATCCTTGGGCGCTCGCGATGCAAATAACTATCGAAGACATCTCCCCGGTTGAGAAACGCGTTGACTTTGAAGTTCCATGGGCGGACGTGGCGCCCCGCCTGCACACGGCCTACGAGAAGCTGCGACGTGAGGCAAAGCTCAAAGGCTTCCGTCCTGGCAAGGTTCCGCGGCAGGTCATCGAACGCCTGTACCACAACCAAGTCGAGGGCGACGTGGCCAGTGATCTGGTGGAGCTGTCCATCCGGCAAGCCATCGACGAGAAGCAAATCGAGCCGGTGGCTCCGCCCACCGTCGACAAGCTGGAGCTGAAACCGAACGAGCCGCTGCGCTTTTCCGCGCGCATCGAGGTGCGCGCGCAGGTGACACCTAAGGATTATTCTGGGATTCGCGTGTCGCGCCGGCCGTCCAAGGTGACCGACGAGCAGGTGGCGCAGGCGCTGGAGGGCTACCGCCGGCAACACACCGCCTTCTTGCCGGTCGAGGGTCGCGACACGACCGCGGACGACGATCTTCTGCGGGTCGAGGTCCACGGCAAGGTGGGAGAGCACAAGATCAAGACCAAGACCGTCACGGTAGACTTGACCGACGAGAACGCCGGGGGCTTGCCTGGCCTGGCCCCGCGTCTGCGCGGCGTTCCCGTCAACGCGGCGGGCTTGGAGCTGCGCTACCGGCTGGGTGACGACATCGCCATCAAGAGCCTGGCAGGCAAAGAGATCAGCCTGCGCGTGACCATCAAAGAAGTGCGCGGCCGCAAGGTGCCGGCGCTCGACGACGAGCTGGCCAAGGATACCGGCGAAGCCAGCACGCTCGACGAGTTGAGAGCCAAGGTACGCGCCAAGCTGGTCGAGGCCGACCAGCAGCGCATCCGGCGCGAGATGGCGTCAGCACTGGTCAAGGAAGTCGTGAAGCGCAACGATTTCCCCATTGCGCCCTCGCTGATTGATCGGCACGCCGAGAACATCGTCGCCCGGGTTAAGACCCAGCTCATGATGGCGGGCATCGATGTCGAGGCCGAGGGTGGCTACAACCACGAGGCCATGAAGAAAGAGGTCCACGCCGAAGCCGAGGAGTCGGCGCGGGCCAGCGTCCTTCTGCGTGCCATCGCCGAGCGCGAGGGGTTGCAGGTCGACGCGGGCGACATGCAGAAGCGCCTGGTCGAACTGGCCAACGCGCGCGGCGAGAGCGTCAACAAGCTGCGAACCGAGCTGGAGAATTCGGGTCGCATCGAGGGCATTCGCGCGCAGATGCTGGAGGAGAAGGCGCTTGATATGCTCCTCGGCCAGGCTAAGATTGTCGATGAGGATCCGGATAGTTTGATCATCACACCGGATCAAGGCGGCGGGCAGCGGCTGGTCCTCACCCCCGAGGAAGCGGTCGACGAGGCCCGGAAAAAGGGCGGCCAGCCGCCCGGAAAGTAAAGTCCATGCAGGACCCCCGAAATCCGATGTCGTCCATGCCGCCTTTGACCAACAACTTCATCATCCCCACGGTCATCGAGCAGACCCACCGGGGCGAGCGCGGCTGGGACATCTTCTCGCGCTTGCTCAAGGACCGCATCATCTTCCTGGGCAGCGCCGTGGACGATCAGATCGCCAATATCGTGATCGCCCAGTTGCTCTTCCTGGAAAGCGAAGACCCCGACAAAGACGTCATGCTCTACATCAACTCGCCAGGGGGCATGGTGACCGCGGGCATGGCCATCTACGACACTATGCAATATGTGCGGCCCGACGTGGCCACCTTTTGCATGGGCCAGGCAGCATCCATGGGCGCGTTTCTCTTGGCCGGCGGGGCCAAGGGCAAGCGCTATGCCCTGCCGCACTCGCGGATCTTGATCCACCAACCCTTGGGCGGCTTCTCGGGCCAGGCCACCGACGTAGACATTCACGCGCGCGAGATCCTGCGCACGCGCGACAACCTGAACGAGCTGCTGGTCAAGCACACCGGCCAGCCCATGGAACGCATCAAGCACGACACCGAGCGCGACTACTTCATGAGCCCAGCCGAGGCCAAAGACTACGGCATCGTGGATGAAGTGATCGCGCACAAGAATCTCGCCAAAGACAAGTAGCTTCAGCCCCTTCGATTCACCGACGGCCGACGATGGTGATGGGAACCCCAGTTCTGCTCCGGAACGCGAATGTCAAAGGACCAGTGGGTATGCCACCGGCCTCTTGTGGCGGCAGGGCAGGCGCGGTGCTAACGTTCTTCTGTGCCGCCCGGCAAACGCGATGATTCGGCAAGTCTTTCCTGCTCCTTCTGTGGCAAGAGCCAGAAGGAAGTGCGCAAGCTCATCGCCGGCCCCACGGTGTACATCTGCGACGAGTGCATCGGGCTGTGCAACGACATCATCGCCGAGGAAATCGAGAAGGACACCGAGGGGTTTGGCCTGGCCAGCGTGCCCAAGCCGGTCGACATCAAGACCGTGCTCGATGAGTACGTGATCGGGCAGGAGCGCGCCAAGAAGATCCTCTCGGTCGCCATCCACAACCATTACCGCCGAATCGACGCCAAGGTGGGCGTCGATGACTGCGAGCTGGGCAAGTCCAACATCCTGCTCCTCGGGCCCACGGGTTCGGGCAAGACCCTGCTGGCCCAGACCCTGGCCAAGATTCTCAATGTTCCCTTTGCCATTGCCGACGCCACCAACCTGACCGAGGCCGGCTACGTGGGCGAGGATGTGGAGAACATCATCGTCAACCTGCTGCAGAACGCCGAGCACGACATCGAGAAGGCCGAGCGCGGGATCGTCTACATTGACGAGATCGACAAGATCGCGCGCAAGGGTGAGAACCCGTCCATCACCCGCGACGTGTCGGGCGAGGGCGTGCAGCAGGCGCTGCTCAAGATCCTGGAAGGCACGGTTTGCAACGTGCCGCCCAAGGGCGGGCGCAAACACCCCCAGCAGGAATTCTTGCAGGTCGACACCACTCACATCTTGTTCATCTGTGGCGGCGCGTTCGTCGGGTTGGAAGACATCATCGAGCAGCGCATCGGTCAGAAACAGATTGGCTTCGGCGCCAATATCCAGTCGAAGAAGGAGCGCCGGGTGTGGGAGCTGCTGCGCGAGGTGCAGCCCGAGGACCTGCTCAAGTACGGCATGATCCCCGAATTCGTGGGGCGCATGCCGGTTGTCGCCCCCTTGCACGAACTCGATGAACAGACCCTCATCGACATTTTGACCAAACCCAAGAACGCGCTCACCAAGCAGTACCAGAAGTTGTTCGAGATGGACAATGTCAAGCTGCGCTTCACCAAGGGATCGCTGTCGGCCATCGCGCAAGAGGCGCAGAAGCACAAGTCCGGGGCGCGCGGCCTGCGCGCCATTCTCGAACAGGCGATGCTGGATGTGATGTTCGAGGTGCCCTCGGCGTCGCCCGCGGTGCGCGAGGTGGTGATCAGCGAGGAGACGATCCAGAAGGGCGAGCAGCCGCTGCTTATCTATCAGAAGAACGCAGCCGGCAGCACCGGGTAGGGCTGCGTTTTCTAGGGCACCAGCTTCCCGGTTTCCGTCAGCACCTGCACGATGAGCGGGTCAAAGCGCGGATCGTTGCTGCCGGTCTTCGGAGCCGAGATCGGGACGATGTCGTTGGTGATGTCGTCGACCACGATGACCGGGCCCATGGGCATCATGGAGGAGACGAGACGGAAGAAGGTACCCAGGTAGATCGGCACGCCGTCCACTCTCACGACAAAGGGGCTGCCGCTCAGGGGCACGCTCGAACCGCTCAGAGTGCTGGCGATTGTGGCCGCACTCGGGGTTCCGATGTTGCCGGTGGACTGTTCGACATAGTAAATCGGCCACAGGTCCAGCAAAGGCGTCGCTGCCAGAGCCAGAGAATCGAGGCTTTGGGCTTGCGCTTGCGTCGGCGTGATGGACTGATCCGCCAGGCGGAAGATTTGGAACCTGCTGTGCAGAACATAAGGCATCATGGTCACGCGCGGGACGTAGAGGCGGATGCCAGCAGAGGGCGACGACGCGCTGTCGGTTTCGAGGCACAAGCCCATATCCCAGGCCGTCGCACCATTGGGTCCCCCGGAAGTCGTCACGGCTCCCGACATGGGAAACGTCGGGGATGTGGCCGAGATTGGGCCATAGTGGCGTAGGCTGACGCTGCGAAACGGACCGACGCCAGAACCAATAGCGTATTGACCGGGCGGAATGCTTACGACCTGGTAAGTGATATCCAAGTCGAGATCGAAGCCAAGCTGAGCGAGCGTGTGAAGGTTCACACCGAGACCCTCGCAGCAGTCCAAGGCGACGCCAGAGGGGAAGTTCGTGGCTGCGGGAGACAAATCCTGGCCAAGATAGCTGAGCTTGTTGCTGTCCCCGATGCAGTAGTCCGACAACCCAGCCCCGCCGTCACCTGTCACGACGATGTGCGAGCCACCCGTACCGACGCTTCCACCAGCTGCCGTGCCTCCCGGTCCACTGCCTGCCATTCCGCCGCTTCCGCTGTGGGTCGTTCCGCCGCTTGCGGCACCGCCCATACCGCCACTGCCACCACGAGCCGTTCCGCCACTGGCCGTGCCGCCGAACCCGCCGGTGCCGCCCGTCGTCGTGCCGCCAGTTGCGAGCGAGAGCCCGCCGCCCGAGCCGCCGAGCTCGACGCTGCCGGCGGCGTTGCCGCCAGATGCCGCGGCATTCGCACCGCCAGCGGTGACAACAGATGTGCCACCGCTGGCACTGATGGAGGCGCCGCCAGAAGCAGTGGTCGTGCCACCAGCCCCCGACGATTGAACGCCACTTGCTCCACCTGACGGCGTGGTCGTGTCGCCGCCGCCGCCGGTGACAGAAGACGAGAGCGTCTGGCTTCCGCCTGATGCGGATTGCGCTGCGGTCGTGACCCCAGCATGGCCTGATTGACCAGCGACCGCTGAACCATCAAGAGGTCTGGATCTGCTGCCGCACCCGCCGGCCACCGCCAGCAAGACCAGGAAACTCCTGCATGAAAGTCTGAAGAGAAACGACCCCACATCCTGACGTTTCATGGCTGCCATGACGAAACCAGGGTGCCATCGGCGACAATCCGGCGCAAGACTCCGGAGGATTCAAGAGGGCGGGCGTTCTTGACAGGCGAGCTCGGCCTACTCTTGCAGACACACGAGATTCACCCAGTTCGCACTGCACGGGTTGTTGTTCGGCCACTCGTTGAAGTACCCCCCCGTGAAGCTGTCGCCAGGCGCGCCGACCGAGGCGTCGGCACCACTGCTCGACGAGAGCCAGTTCGCACAGTTCGTCGCATCCGTCCCCGCAGTCAAAGGGTTGGCTGCCCCGGTCCACACGCCACTGAACCCGTAATACGTCGAGCCGTCCGCACTGATGTTGGGCGAGGCGTCGAACAAAGGCGTCGAGAAGAAAGCGTAAGCAGTAGGTGCGACCATGATTCCGTCAGAACGAACCCAAGGTAGGCTGCCCGCGCCGTAGACGAACCTCGAGGCCGCGGTGGCACCTGTCGGCGCCAGCAGTGCCTTGTAGTTGCCAGGCGGCAGATTGGCTGTGGTTGCCTCGCTCTGGCAAAGCGAGTCTGCTGAAGCAATTCCCCCCGCGTTCGGAGTCCAGGTGGCATAGCTCACGAAAGCATGGCGTCCCACGGCCGGATTCACCGGTACCTGCGCTTGACGGTCGATGCCAAAACAGTAGAGCCTGGCTGGCGTCGAGCAATCGATGTCGCTTGCCTGGGTGAAGTTGTCGCTGTTGTAGCCAGCGGAGCCACGTCCGGTTCTGGTGCCGTCGTCCGTCGTGAAATCGCCGCAGGTTCCGGTTATGTTTGAGTTCCAGGTGGGCATCGCGCCAGTCGCGTCCGTGTTGGCGACGACCAGAATCTCGGGGTACTCTGGGGTCAGCGCCTTCCCCAAGTCATTCCCATTTTCATCCAGCCGGGGCGGGTAGAAGAGCTTACCCTCAAGCGGGAGAAGAAGATCGCTGATGTTATTGAGGACGGGCTTCCCGTCAGTGCGAACCCATCCGCTCGCGTTGTCCAGTCTGCTGATTGCGCTTTTGGACTGGGTGGAGAGCCACGCTTTGTAGTTGCCGGTAAGCTTGGCATTCGCGGCCAGGTTCATGCAGAGGGTGTCGGCACCCGTAAGCCCGCCCAACTGAGCCGCGGATTGCAGCGTCGAGGTTGTGAACATGATGTTCGGCGGCTGGGAGAAGTTGGCTGTCACGTATGCGAGGCCGGTGATGGTGACCTGGCACGATCCCTGTCCGGAGCAGCCTTCACCGCTCCAGCCGGTGAAGATCTGGTTGGCGTCCGGTGTGGCCGAAAGAGTTATGATGGTACCGTAGGGATAGGTCGCCACGCAGGTGCTGGGGCAGGAAATCTTGCCGTCAGCGCTAGTCACTTTACCAGTGCCGGTGCCAGCCTCGCTGACCGTCAAATCCAGCATCTGAATTGAGCAAGCAGGGGCTGGGGTGCTCCAAGTGCCGTCGGCCTGGCAGGTGCGCGTCTTGGCGGTGGTCGAGAAAGTGTAGCCAGTGTTGCAGGAGTATAGCGCTGACCAGCTACAGGTCGTCCCCCCGTTCACTGTGGCTTTGCCGTTGGTAGGGTTGGGCGGCGTTCCGCAGTCGACCACGGTGCAAGTAGGCTGGAGGCCGCTCCAGGTGCCGTCAGCCTGGCAAGTGCGTGTCGAGGCCCCGGACAAGGCGTAGCAATCGTTGCAGGTGAATTTCACCGTCGAGCCGTACGTGGTCGCAAATGGGCTGTACGAGCCGAATCCGATAGCCGGACTACCGCAGTCGACAATGTTGCAGGTGGGCGGGGAGTCGCTCCAGCTTCGGTCGGCCTGGCAGGTGTGCGTGGCCGTGCCTGAAAGTTCGTACCCAGGGTTGCACGCGTAGGTGGCGGTCGAGCCAAAGGTCGTGCCGGTCGTGGTGGGTGCGCCGTTGGCAATGCTAGGCGGCGCAGGGCAATCCGCCAGGCCACACGTGGGCGCGGTGCCGCTCCAGGTGCCGTCAGCCTGGCAGATGCGCGGCGATGTTCCCGATAGTCCATAGCCCAGGTTGCAGGTGTAGTCCGCGGTTGAGCCATAGGCTGTCGGAGACGCAGACACCGACCCGTTGGCCGGATTGGTCAGGGCCCCGCAATCGACGATACTGCAGCTGGGCTCACTGACGGTCCATGTGCCATCGGCTTGGCAAGTCCGGGTCGGTGAGCCCGAAAGGCCATAGCCGGGGTTGCAGGAATAGACCGCCGTGGAACCGGGGGTGGTTGTCGACGCCGAGACCGAGCCGTTCGCGGGATCTGTCAGCGCAGGACAGTTTGGTCCTGCCCCGCTGCTCGACCCGCTGCTGCCTCCGGCGCTGCTGGTTCCACCGGTGCTGGTGCCACCGCCGCCCGTGCCGCCCGCTGGAACGTCCGGCTGCGAGCCAGGTGCGTCTCGAACCCCGGCGTCGATACTGCCGCCCGTGCCGCCCTTGCCGCTGCTGCCGGCCGCGCCCACCGTGCTGCCGCCGCTGCTGGTGTCGGTCGCACCCGCCGCGCTGCCGCCCTTGCCGCTGCTGGCGGTGCTGATCGCGCCGGCCGTGCTGCCACTTGCATTGCCGCCCTTGCCGCCGCTGCTGGTGCCAGCCGTGCCCGCCGCGCTGCCGCCGGCATGACTACCACCAGAGGCCTGAGTGCCAGCAGCAGCGTCAGTGCCGCCCGCGCCCATCTTCAGCTCCGGATAGGCGCAGCCCATCGCCGTCGCGGCAATCAGAAAAAGCCCGAGTCGTGACAGCTTGTGCATGACATTTCCTTAATAAGATCGTTCAGCCCGTCAGGATACACCCTTCACACCGGTTCAGCCCAGCCCACGCCGCGGACATGCGCGACCGACAGGCCTGGTATCACGAATCTTGCAGACAGGTGAGAAGCATATTCGTGAAGTCGCACGAATAGCCGAAGGTCTGGTCGGCCGGCCAATAGTTGAAGTACGAGGCGGTGGAGGTGTCGTCGACCGGGCCGGCCGAGGCCTTGCCGATCGTCGAAGTCCAGCTGGTGCAGTCGGTTGCGTCGGTCCCGTCAATCATCCCACCGGTTGCGCCAGTCCACGCGCCGTTGTGACTGTAGTGGACCGATCCATCCGCAGTCATGTTTGGCGTCGCATCGAGCAGGGTTGTCGAGAAGAAGACGGCCGCGGTGGGCGCGAGCAGGATCCCATCAGGGCGAATCCAAGGCAGGCCGTTGAGGTTGAATCTCGAGGCAGCGCTGCGTTGGTACCCCGTCTGCGCCAGCATCGCCTTGTATGTGCCTGGCAGATTGGCCGCCGTTGCGTCCTGCTGGCAAACTGCGTCTGCCGAGCTAATGCCCCCGCTGGGAAGCCAAGGCTGCTTGGTCACAAAAGCATAGCGTCCCACGGCCGGGGTCACGACTAGCTGCGCTTGCCGGTCGACCCCAAAACAATAGAGCCTGACGGATTGCGAGCATCCAATGTATGCATACATGGTGAACTTGTAGCTGTTGGCGCTCGCGAAGCCGCCCTCGACGAGGTGGCCGTCGTCTACGATTGACGTGAAATCGCCGCAGGTTCCGTAATACGGATTAGAGGTTGCCGGCGTGCCATCGGGATTTGTACTGGTCATCACCACCGGGTCCACGCCCAAGTCTCTCCCAAGCTCGTCGAGCCGTGGGGGGTAGAAAAACTTGTTGTTGACAATGTCGGTGACGTAGTTGAGGACCGGCTTCCCATCCGTGCGAATCCATCCGCTTGCGTTGCCCAGTCGGCTGGGTGCGCTCACGGTCGTCGAGGAGAGCCAGGCCACGTATTTTCCAGACAGATAAGCATTCGCGGCCAGCGTTGCGCAAAGGGCATCGGCGCCCGCAAGCCCGCCCAACGAACCTGGCCCTTGCAACGTCGAGGTCGTGAACATGTAATTCGGCGGCGGAGAGAAGTCGGCCGTCAGGGTTGTGTCTTGGGTGAGGGCAAAGGAGCACGACGGCGTAAGCTTCTGCGTGCAACTCGTGAAGTTGGGTGTGCTAGTCCAGCCGATGAATTGCTGGCTGGTGCCGGTGTCCGCCGTGGCTGTGAGGATTATGTTAGTTCCGTAGGCGTAGCTCGCGGCGGTCCCTGCGCAGGCGACTCCACAGGAGATGTCACCGGCCGAGCTGCTCACCGTTCCCTTGCCGTAGCCACTCTTGCCAACCGTCAGGGTCAACATCATGACTGAACAAAGAGGAGCTGGGGTGCTCCAGGTGCCATCGGCCTGGCAGGTACGCATCGAGAAACCCGACAGAGAATAGCCAGTTTTGCAGGTGTATGTCGCTGTCGCGTTGTACGTCGTCCCGGTGATGGTGAACGAGCCGTTTGCTGTGTCCGGCGGCGAGCCGCAGTCGACCACGGTGCAGGCGGGCGTGATTCCGCTCCAAGTCCCGTCGGCCTGGCAGGTGCGCGTCTTTGCGCCAGTCATGGAATAGCCGAGGTTGCAAGTGTATGTCGCCGTCGAGCCGTATGTCGTCCCGGTCACGCTGACCGAGCCGGTGTATCCGAGACCGGGCGGCGAGCCGCACTCGACCGACGCGCAGGTGGGCGTGGTCCCGCTCCAGGTTCCGTCAGCCTGGCAGGTGCGGGCGTCTGTGCTGGAGAGATCGTACCCAGGGTCGCAGCTGTAGGTGGCCGTCGAGCCGAACGTCGTGCCGGTGGTGGTGACCACGCCATTTGCAGGGCTGGGCGCCGTAGCGCAATCCGCTGGGCTGCAGGTGGGCGCGGTGCCGCTCCATGTGCCGTCAGCCTGGCAGGTGCGCGGCGATGTTCCCAACAGTCCATAGCCCAGGTTGCAGGTGTAGTCCGCGGTTGAGCCATAGGTTGTCGGAGACGCAGACACCGACCCGTTGGCCGGATCGGTCAGCGCCCCGCAATCCAAGATGGCGCAGCTGGGCTCGGGGACGTTCCATGTGCCATCGGGTTGGCAGGTGCGGGTCATGCTTCCCGAGAGGTTGTAGCCGGGGTCGCAATAATACACAGCCGTGGAACCGGGGCTGGCGTCGGGCACGGAGACGGAGCCGTTGGCAGGACTTGTCAGTGCAGGACAGTTGGGTCCTGCCCCGCTGCTCGATTCGCTACTGCCCCCGGTGCTGCTGGTTCCGCTCGTGCTGGTGCCACCGCCACCCGTGCCGCCCGCTGGGACATCCGGCTGCGAGCCGGGCGCATCGCCAACCCCGGCATCGCTGCTACCGCTATTGCCGCCCTTGCCGCTGCTGCTGGTCGCGCCCGCCGCGCTACCGCCCTTGCCGCCGCTGCTGCTCATGCCGGTCGCGCCTGCCGCGCTGCCGCCCTTGCCGCTGCTGCTGGTGCCGGTCGCACCCGCCGCGTTGCCGCCCTTGCCGCCGCTGCTGGTGCCGGTTGCGCCCGCCGCGCTGCCGCCAGCGTAAGTACCGCCAGTAGCCTGAGTCCCAGCAGCAGCGTGGGTGCCGCCCGCGCCGGTCTTCAGCTCCGGATAGGCACAACCCATCACCGTCGCGACGACTAGCAACCACCCGAGTCTGGGTACCTTGTGTATCGGCATGGGACGCACTTTACCTCATCGTGTCCGCGGCGGGGCGCCCTCGGTGCGAGACGGCTCGTTCATGTTTGGATCGTAGTGATAGGCTATGCCTCGTGTCTGGCGCACTGCCCATTCTCTTTCGTGACCAAGCGCTGGTCGCGGTGGACAAACCCGCTGGACTGGCCGTTCATCGGGGATGGGCGGGCGAATGCGATGTGGCCATGATGCGCGTGCGAGATCAACTGGGCATGCACGTGTTTCCCGTGCACCGTTTGGACCGCGCCACCAGCGGCGTCTTGCTCTTCGCTCTCTCGTCGGAGATCGCCTCCCGCCTGTGCGAGTCTTTCACCACCCACGCAGTCGAAAAAACCTACCTGGCTCTGGTGCGGGGCATTCCGCCCGAGGCTGGCCTCATCGATCATCCCTTGCCGCCTGGTGAAGATCGTCACGCCCCGCGCGTGGGTGCCCAGACCGAGTACCTGCGCCAGGAGGTGTTCGGCCGCTACAGCCTCATCGAGGCCCGCCCGCGCACCGGCCGATTGCACCAGGTGCGCCGCCACCTCAAGCACATCGCCTGCCCGGTCATCGGCGACGTGAACTACGGCAAAGGCGAACACAATCGCTTTTTCCGCGACCGCTATGGCCTCCACCGGCTTTTTCTCCACGCCACGCGCCTGTGTTTGCCTCATCCCCTGACCGGTGGTCGGCTGGAGATTGCCTCGCCGCTGCCCTACGAACTGGCCGCCGTGATTGAACAGCTACGCGGCCACGTCTCTCAGACAGCCGCAACGGTAGGAGCTACAACGGTCTAGTGCGGGCGTGACAGGGCGTCGCAAGAGGGCTAGCATACCGAGAGTTTGGTAGCTCACAGCGAGGTGCTCCCATGAGGCGGATCGGTTTCTTGCTGTTTCCGATGTTCTTTCTTTGGCTTGCTGGTTGCGGAAGTGGAGGACCCGGTGGCGGCGGAACTGGCGGCAGCGCCGGCGGAACGGGCGGCGTGAACAGCGGAGCTGGCGGCACGAACGGGGGTGCTGGCGGTAGCGGAGCTGCTGGCATGAACGGGGGTGCTGGCGGCAGCGGAGCTGGGGGCACCAGCGGTGGAACCGGCGGCAGCGGCGGAGTCTGCGAGGCGGTCGTACCTTGCGGCGGCGAAATCGTGCCGGGCACTTACCGGATCACGTCCTTTTGCGAGGACGGGGACCAGCCGGAGGGCAGCAACCCCTCATGTCCCGGGGCGAGCACGTCCACCAATAGCCTCACTTTCAACGGAACCTGTGTTTTTTCTGCCGACCAAAGCTACACCTTCGTGACTACGGGAAGTCTGAGCGAGACCCTGCGTGTGCCCGTCTCCTGTCTCACAGAGGGTGGATATTCGATGACGTGCCTCGATCTCCAGCAAGAAATGCGCTACCCATCGAGCGACGATCCCACATTCAGTCCATACACTTCACTCACCTGCACGGGATCGACGGTTTGCTCTTGTGCGGCAACCATGGACCTGAGCTCGTCTGTAACGGGTGAGTACTCCTTTGACAGTTCGCTGTTGACCACATCCCCAAACGACGGTGGGCCGGTGCAAAGCAGTCCCTACTGCGTGTCGGGCAATCAGATCATCCTCGGCCCGGCCCAGTGTGATACCACTTGCTCGACGGGAACTTCCGGAACGAGCAGGATGGTTCTCACCAGGCAGTAGGATTCGCGAGCGGGTCGTGGGCTCCGCCGCAGCCGTCGGTGGCTGGACAGGCCATCAGCCCGGTCCTATTGTGAAGCCAAGCCAGACCACCCATTGGTCCGTCACTCATGAAAAAGCTGCTTCTGTTCCTTGTCGCCCTATTCTTTGAGACCGCGCCGTTTGCCGCCGAACTGCCGCGCCAGACAATCAACTTCAACCGTGCGTGGAAATTCCTCTTGGGTGATCATCCGGGAGCGCAGGCGGTCGGCTACCATGACGAGCAGTGGGAGGACGTCGGACTCCCCCACTCTTTCAGCATTCCCTACTTTGCGTCGCCGCAGTTCTATGTGGGCTACGGCTGGTATCGGAAGCATTTTGACGTGCCGGCAAAATGGGCCGGCAAACGGTTGTTCCTTGAATTCGAAGGCGCATTTCAGGACGCGGAGATCTTTGTGAACGGTCTCCGCCTCACTGAACACACGGGCGGCTACACGGGATTCTCCCTGGACATCACCGGCGCGGTGAAAACCGGCGGCAACCTGCTGGCTGTGCGTCTCAACAACCGGTGGAATCCGCAGCTCGCCCCGCGCGCGGGCGAACACGTCTTCAGCGGCGGCATCTACCGCGACGTGCGGCTGGTTGCGACGGCAGCACTGCACGTCACCTGGAACGGCACATTCGTCACCACGCCGCAGGTCTCAAAGGAGTCCGGCACGGTGAATGTGAAGACCGAAATCCGCAACGACGGCGTGGTGGCCAAAGCGTGTGTGCTGAAAACGGCCATTCTCGATCCCGATGGAAAGGTGGTCGCGAGCCTTTCTTCCAGGCAATCGCTTCCCGCCGGAACTACCGTGACCTTCAATCAAACGACCGACCCCATCGCCAGACCGAAACTGTGGCACCCCGACCATCCGGTGCTCTACCGGGCGGTGAGCGAGGTTCGCGACGGTGAGAAAATGGCCGATCGATTTGAAACCACATTGGGTTTCCGCTGGTTCAAATGGACGGCGGATCAGGGACTGTTCTTGAACGGCGAGCATTACTATTTCAAGGGCGTGAACGCCCATCAGGATCACGCGGGCTGGGGTGACGCCGTGGCGGACAGCGGCTTTTATCGCGACGTGAAGATGGTGAAGGAGGCAGGTTTCGATTTCATGCGCGGCTCGCACTATCCGCACGCCCCGGCGTTCGCGGATGCGTGTGACCGGCTGGGCGTTCTGTTTTGGTCAGAAAACAGTTTTTGGGGCACGGCCGGCTTCAAGCATTCCTGGGGCGCCAGCGCCTATCCGCCCGAGCCGGAGAATCAGCGGGGCTTTGAACAGAGTGTGAAGGACAGCCTGCGCGACATGATCCGCATCAATCGCAACCATCCCAGCATCATTGTGTGGAGCATGGACAATGAAGTGTTCTTCACGGAGAAGTCCACGCTGCCCAAAGTCGCGACCTTTTTGAAGGAATTGGTGGCCTATTCGCATGAACTGGATCCGACCCGGCCGGCGGCCATTGGCGGCTGCCAGCGCGGCGACATCGACAGGCTTGGCGACATTGCCGGCTACAATGGCGACGGCGCGCGGCTATTTATCAATCCCGGCATTCCCAACGTGGTGAGCGAATACGGCTCGACCATGACTGACCGGCCGGGCGACTACGCGCCGGGCTGGGGCGACCTGGTCGATAGCCCGGGCGACAAGTCGCAGCCATTTTTCTGGCGTTATCCGTGGCGCAGCGGAGAAGCGCTGTGGTGCGCGTTCGATCACGGCAGCATTGCCGGGCGGCGCTTTGGCGCAATGGGAATGATCGACTACTTTCGTGTGCCCAAGCGCCAGTGGTACTGGTATCGCAACGAATACCGGCACGTTCCCCCGCCGACCTGGCCGGAATCGGGCACGCTGGCTGCGCTGAAACTGACTGCCGACAAGACCACACTGAAGTCCGTGGATGGCACCGACGACGCGCAACTCATGGTCACGGTCGTGGACAAGGATGGCAGGGCGCTGCACAATTCGCCGCCAGTGATGCTGGCGATTGTTTCCGGCCCGGGTGAATTTCCCACCGGCCCGTCCATCACATTCGATCCGGATTCCGACATCACCATCCGCGACGGTCAGGCGGCGATGGAATTCCGTTCCTACTACTCCGGCAAGACGGTGATCCGCGCCAGCTCGCCCGGACTCAAAGACGGGACCATCACCATCACCTCTCTGGGGGAACCGAAGTTCATTGCCGGAGTCACCCCGCCCGTCAAGCCGCGTGCCTATGTGCGTTTCGAGGGACGGCCCATGTCGGGCGGGACGATACAGACGAATCTTGGTCGGGAGAATCCCACCAGGGCCAGCAGCGAAGCGCCTGGCCATAACGCCGGCCTGGGCAACGACGGCAATCCCGCGACCTTCTGGCAGGCGCAGGACGCCGCCCCCGACCCCTGGTGGCAGGTGGATCTGGAACGTGTTATCGCCGTGTCGCAAACCCGGATCGGCTTTCCCTCCCAGGGCAACTACCGCTACCGGATTGAGCTTTCCACTGACCAGGTCCACTGGACCCCGGGCGTGGACCAGACCCGCACTCTCAGCGTGGACAAATCGCGCACCGACGCGGTGGTGCCGGCGGTCACCGGACGCTTTGTTCGCGTGACGTTCGCCGGTTTGCCGGCCGGGAAGCTTGCCGCGTTGACCGAGATAGAAATTGTCGGGCGGGCGGCGGCGCAATGACTGGATGAAGAAACCGTCTGGGGCCTGCCAGCGGTCGGGCAAGGGTTGCGATGGTGGACAACCCGAGGAGAAGGAGCCCGTCCGACGAGCGGTGTCTGTGCTGCTCGCCGAAAGGGGAATCTGTGTTTCTTTCTTGTCCCCTGGTCATCAAATGGGCATCTGCCAAGGAGACGGACTATGGCGACGACAAGGAAGATTGGGATTATTGGTGACGGCAACGTGGGGAGCGCACTCGCGGCTGGGTTGAGACGTGCGGGTCACGATGTGAGAGCCGTCGGCAAAAACAAGACGGGGGTTCGCGAAACAGCCACCTGGGCCAACATCGTCGTGCTGGCGGTACCGTTCGGCGCGATCGGCCAGGTCGTCAATGAGGCCGGCGAGGCGCTCGCCGGCAAGACGGTGGTGGACGTCACCAACGCTCTCAACCCGGACATGACCCTGGCGGTCGGGTTCACCACCAGTGGCGCCGAGGAGCTTCAGCGCAAGGTGCCCGACGCGAAGGTGGTGAAGGCCTTCAATACGGTGTTTGCGCAGCACATGAGCACGGGACGCCTCGGGAACCAGTCGCTGACCGCCTTCGTGGCCGCCGACGACAGCAGCGCCAAGGCGAGTGTGCTCGAGCTGGCACGCGAGATCGGGTTCGATGCGGTCGATGCCGGACCGCTCAAGAACGCCAGGCTGCTCGAGCCGCTCGCCCAGCTCAACATTCAGCTCGGCTACATGCTCAAGCTGGGAACCCAGATTGGGTTCAAGCTACTGCGCATTTAGGCAAGCGGGCCCGGTCTGATCAAGGTCATCAGCCGAAGGGCTATGCGCAGAACGGGGGACAGATGTAGGTGGGGCAGATGAAGGTTACTCCGTGCATGAGTGAGTAGTGCACCGAACAGGTGGACATGCCGGTGCATTGGGTAGAGACGGGACCCTGAGGCACCGAGCTGATGTTGCAGGTATTGCTCATACACGCATACGAGAAGGCGCCGGAGTTCACGACTACGCAAATTTGTCCCGAGGAACAGGTGCGGCTGGTGGACCCGCTCGGGTCAGGGTCACAAGTGACGGTACCGCAGGCTGCAGTCTCGACCGTCCAGTTGCCGCCTGCACAGACAGCCTGGGTGCGGCTCCCGCTCGGGCAGTTGTCGTAGAAACAAGTCAGGCTTCCGCTGCCGCAGGACGAGGCGTTGGCGGGCGCAGTCTCGGGACAAATGGTGGGAGTGATCCCAGCGTCGGCACCCGCGCACTCGTCCTGAGAAACACATCCCTCCCAGCAGTCGCCAGCGTACGACACGACAAAGGATCCCTCGCAGTGGGGCAGCGCCATCTCGCATATGGGCATGCCGCTACACTGGGCGCGACCGCCATCAGCGCATCGGCTGAATTTCGCGCAGCAACCGAGGACGGCACAACCACAGTTTCCAGGATCCACGAAGACCGAGTGGCAGTCGTTGCGGCCGTCACACCAAGTATCATTGGCGTCACAATCACTCTCGTCATCGGCGGGCTCCTTGCAGCAGGATCTCCTTCAACAAACAGGGATGCCTTCGTGCTTCGTCGCTGGAGCTGCAGCCAAGCTTGCCGCAGATAGCTGGACCAAGGTAGCACGATGCGTGCCAGGCGGTGTTATGCCCCATTCTTCGGCCCACTCTCGCGTGCTGGCACGAGGATGGCCGAGGGTGCGGATGGGCGGCGCAGCCGAAGACCTGCCGGGGCAGGGTCTTCTGCTGCTTGGGCTCATGGCGCGGACACGCCATCCGTGTTTCGGTGCGCCACGCGCGTCCGTCGCGACACAGCCGCCAGAGTGCCCTCAGAATTCCGATGGACAAACCCCTCCTCCGAAGGGCGGTGCCCCGGCACTCGAAGGCGGACTACTTCTTTTCCTGTCGTCCCCCACGTTTCTTGCCCTTGGCCTGTGGTGAAAAAGCAAACTGTGTAGAAACTAGCTTCCCTGATCAGCCCTGATACGATCGCGCCCAGCGTTTCGGCTGTTAAGGAGCCGCGCAGAAAGGCTGCCCTTGTCCGACCGTCACGACCCAATAACCGGTATCCGTTGCGTCCCGCTTCTGCCTCTGCGTGACACCGTGGTCTTCCCGCACATGGTGGTGCCGCTCTTCGTGGGCCGCGAGAAGTCTCTGGGCGCGCTGGGCGAGGTCACTTCTCGTGGCGACAACCAGGAGATCTTCCTTTCCGCGCAGCGCGTGCAGAGCGACGAGCCGACCCCTGAAGACATTTTTTCGGTGGGGACGCTGGCCAACGTGATCCAGGTCCTGCGCCTGCCCGACGGCACGGTGAAGGTCCTGGTCGAGGGCAAGCGGCGCGCGGTGGTACGGCGCTTTGTAGACGGCGAACGTTTTCTGGCTGTCGAGGTCGATGAGATCCTGGAAGACACCGAGTGGTCGGCCGAGGCCGAGGCCGCGGCCCGCGAGGCGCACGCGGCCTTTTCGAGTTTCGTCAAGCTGGACAAGCGTCTGGCGCCCGAGATTCTGGCCTCGGTGCACAGCATCGAGGATCCGGGCGATCTGGCGGACACCATCGCGGCCCAGCTCCAGCTCAAGCTGGCGGACAAGCAAGCCATCCTGGAAATGGCGCGGCCGACCGAGCGCCTGGTCCGCCTGGCCGAACTCCTGCGAACCGAAATCGAGGTCTTGCAGAACGAGCGCAAATTGCGCTCGCGTGTGCGGCGCCACATGGCGAAACACCAGGAGGAGCAGATCCTCGGCGCCGAGAGCGATGCGGCCCAGCGCGAAGCCGGTGAGCGTGACGAGTTCAAGAATGAGTTTGTCGAGCTGGAGGAGAAGACCAGCCAGGTCAAACTGTCCAAGGAAGCAGCGGCCCGCATAAAGAAGGAACTGAAGAAGCTGCGCCTGATGGCGCCCATGTCGGCTGAGGCCGCGGTGGTGCGCAACTACATCGACTGGGTCCTGGCCCTGCCCTGGGCCACGCGCACCGAAGACAAGCTGGACGTGGCCGAGGCCGAACGCGTTCTCGACCAGGATCACTTCGGCCTGAAGAAGGTCAAGGAACGCATCCTCGAGTACCTGGCGGTGCAGGCCCTGGTGCACAAGCAGAAGGGACCCATCCTGTGTCTGGTGGGGCCACCGGGCGTGGGCAAGACCTCGCTGGCTCAGTCCATCGCGCGGGCCACGGGGCGCAACTTCGTGCGCCTGGCCTTGGGTGGTGTGCGCGACGAGGCCGAAATCCGCGGCCACCGGCGCACCTATATCGGCGCGCTGCCGGGCAAGATCATCCAGTCGCTCAAGAAGGCGGGAAGCGCCAATCCGGTGTTCCTGCTCGACGAGGTGGACAAGATGTCCACCGATTTCCGCGGCGATCCCTCGGCGGCCCTGCTGGAAGTTCTGGATCCCGAACAGAACAACACCTTCTGCGACCACTATCTCGACCTCGACTACGACCTGTCCGACGTCATGTTCATCACCACCGCGAACTACCTGCAAGGCATCCCGGTGCCGCTGCAGGATCGCATGGAAGTGATCCCGATCGCCGGCTACACCGAATACGAAAAGCTGGCCATCGCCCAGCAGTACCTGGTGCCCAAGCAGCAGCGCGATCACGGCCTGGGGGACATCACGCTGGACATGCCTGAGGAGACTTTGCGCATCCTCATCCACGGCTACACCAAGGAGGCTGGTGTGCGCAGCCTGGAACGTGAGATCGCGGGCGTTTGTCGCAAGGTCGCGCGAGAATATCTGGCTGACCGTAGCGTGACGGCGTGGAAGATCACGCCCAAGCGCGTGGCCAAGTACTTGGGCGCGCCCCACTATCGCCAGGGACGGCAGGAAGACACCGACGAGGTCGGGGTGACCAACGGGCTGGCGGTGACTGCCCACGGCGGCGATTTGCTGGTCACCGAAGTATCCATCGTGGCCGGCAAGGGCAAGCTGGTCCTGACCGGCCAACTCGGCGACGTCATGCAGGAGTCGGCCCAGGCGGCCATCAGCTACGTGCGCTCGCGGGCGCCCTCGCTGGGGCTGGATCGCGATTTCTACTCGCGCGCCGACATGCACGTGCACTTGCCCGAGGGTGCCATCCCCAAGGACGGGCCCTCGGCTGGAATCACCATCTGCACGGCCATGGTGTCTGCCTTGCTGCGCGTGCCCGTGCACCGGGACGTGGCCATGACCGGCGAGATCACCCTGCGCGGGCGCGTGCTGCCCATCGGCGGTCTCAAGGAAAAGATCCTCGCGGCTCACCGGGGCGGAATGAAGACCGTGATCATTCCCAGGGACAACGTGAAGGACCTGCGTGACATTCCCAAGCGCGTGCTCAAGAGCACACACTTGGTCGCAGTGGGACACATGGACGAGGTTCTGCGCGTCGCCTTGGCACTGCCCAAGCCGTCGGAATTTCTCAAGGAACCGTCGGTGTCCGCTGACTGGCGAGTGCCCGGCGAGCGGCGCGAGCGGGGCGAGCGGCGGGCAGAGGCCGATCTGATCCCGGTGGCCAGCTCCGTGCCGCCCGCCAGCACGCCCCCGGCACCGCAGATCGAGATCAGCAGCGCGACCCGGCGCGGCTAGACATTGCACCGCGACAGCGCGCAGGCGCAGCCAAAGATTTGGGCCTCTCGCCTATTGCGAGGCGTTCCCGTGCCGAGACAGGATAGGCAAGTGAGAGCCGCCCGAAGCGCCATCTTCGCAAGCGTTCCTTTTGAACCTCGGCGAGAGACCTATTTTCATGCCAAGATGAACGTATGCTAGGCACCATCGGGTTGTTCCTCCGCAGCACGGACAACGACTACCAGCAGCGATTGGAAGAAGTCGGCAAGCGGGAAGCGAAGCAACACGATTTCGACCTTTTTGTGGAGTCGGCGCAATTCGATGCCGGCCGGCAGGTCGAGCAGATCCGCCAAGCCATCAGGAACGCCGCAGCCACCAAACTGGCTGCGATTCTGGTCAGTGGCGTGAAGGACGAAGAGTTGCGCCCCGTCGCCCACGAGGCTGCCGAGGCTGGCTTGGAGTGGGCTCTGCTCAATGAAGCGGCCTTTATCGACGACGTTCGCAGCCAGCATCCTGACCGTGCCATTTTCGCCGTCGCGTCCGATCAGGTTGAAATTGGCCACATCCACGCGAAGCAGGTGCAGGCGCTCCTCGGCAGCGCAGGGCGCGTGCTGTGTGTCACGGGCTACCTTGGGAACGTCGCAGCTTCGCAGCGACTGGCGGGCTTGAAGCAAGGCCTCGATGGCAAGTTCGAGCTCATCGAACTCAATGCCGATTGGACCAGCGAACGTGCGCGCATGGCCGTTGCAAAATGGGCCGGCGGCATTGGTTCGGAGGCAGACCTGCCAGGCATGTTCGTCGCTCACAACGACGAAATGGCCCTGGGCGTGCGACAAGCCCTGCGCGACATCGATTCCCAACGCAGCTTGCCCATTGCCAGCGCCCCCATCACCGGCTGCGACGGGTCGCAGACCTTTGGCCAACGGCTGGTTCGCGAAAAGCGCCTCAAGGCAACCGTGATCATGCCCCCCGGATCAGGTGTGGCCATCGAATGGATCGCCCGCATGCGTAGCAAAGGCGAGATGCCCCCGGTTCGCGTGCTTCTGCCAGCAACGTCTTTTCCGGCTCTGCCCCGTCTGCAGCGCTAGGCCACCGGCGCGGCTTCGGTGGGGCGTGGCCCTTGTGCGAAGCCGATTCCAAGTCTATGAGTAGACCGCAACCTGGAGGAGTGGCCGAGTGGTCGAAGGCGACGGTCTTGAAAACCGTAGCGCCTCAAAAGGGCGCCAAGGGTTCGAATCCCTTCTCCTCCTCCGTTTGAGATGGGAACCCTCAAAGGGTTCCCAAACCCTCCCGCGCTCTGGCTCCAGGACTGGCAGCTGCGGCAGCAGCCGCCAGTCCGTGGGCGAAGCCCGCCTACGCCTACTCGATCATGGGAACCCTCGGCCGACCTTCGCACTTGAGATTTGACCGGATCTCAAGTAGTACCAAGCACCCACGGAGAGGTGGCCGAGAGGCCGAAGGCGGCGGTTTGCTAAACCGTTATACGGGCGAAAACCTGTATCGTGAGTTCGAATCTCACCCTCTCCGCCAAGACGAAAGTCGTGACGGATAGCACCCAGCAGCCTCCGGCAGAAGACGAGGCCGAGTTCGGCAGCCTGCGCAAGCGGGTGGCTGAGCTGGAGCTTGCGCTGAGCGAGCGCAAGGCCCTGGAGGCGAGCTTCCGCGGCTTCCTGCAGATGCGCAGCGTGGGGGTTGTGCGCTACGACGGCGATCCCAAGTTGCCCGTCGATTGGCCGGAACGCAAGCAGGCCGAGTGGCTGCTCGACCACGTCGTGGTGGCCGAATGTAACGACGCCTACGCGCGGATGTACGGTCTAAAGCGCGCAGAGGAAATAGTTGGTGCGCCCATGGTCGGCAACATGGCCGGTCCCCGAGAAGAGAAGATCGCGCGCCTGATCGACTTCGTTCGCGCCGGCTACCGGGTCACGGATTTCGAGATCCTCGACGTGGACCGCCGCGGTCGCCAGATGTGGACGTCGAACACCATCACGGGCGTCGTCGAAAATGGCCAGCTCATCTACGCCTGGGGCATGCAGCGTGATGTGACGGCCGAGAAGGAGCAACTCGCGGCGCTGCAGCGACGCGAGTCGGAGATCCACCGGCGCGCGAAGCAACTAGCGGGCGAAGTCGCCCTGCAAAAGCAGTTTGCAGAAAACATCCTGCGTAGCATTGCTGACGGCGTATTCACCATCGACACGCAGCACCGGATCACATCCTGGAATCCCGGGGCCGAAGCCATCACCGGCCTGGCGGCGATCCAAGTCATCGGCAGGACTTGCGGGGAGGTCTTGCACGCGAACCTTTGCGAGGGCCGACCGTTGTGTGACAGCGCTGGCTGTCCCGCGGACCGCGCTTGCGCCAGCCGGCGACCCTTGCCGCCGCTTGAGGTCACGCATTCCTATCAGGGCGGACGCCAGCTGATCACGGCGCTTTCAGCGGCACCGCTTCTCGACGACCGGGGTGAGCCGACCGGTGCGGTGTGCGTGTTTCGCGACGTGAGTCGCGAGCGAGAGTTGTTGACCAGCATCCAGAGGGCTCACGAGAGCAAGAGCCTGTTTCTCGCCAGCATGTCGCACGAGATCCGCACACCCATGAACGCCATCCTTGGTTTCTCGCAGCTCCTACTCAAGGATCGGGCGCTGGGTCCCACGCAGCGGCAGCACCTGGACACCATCGTGCGCAGCGGCCAGCACCTGCTGGCGGTCATCAACGATATCTTGGACATGTCCAAGATCGAGGCTGGCCACGCCGAGTTGAGCATCGCTGTCTTCGATCTGCGCGACCTGGTTTCGGACTTGGCCGCCATCTTCCGTCTGCGGACCAACGCCAAGGGCCTGCTGTTTCGGGTGGAGATGGCCGAAGATGTCCCCTTGGTGGTGCGGGGTGACGGGCACAAGTTGCGCCAGATCTTCACCAACCTGCTCAGCAACGCCATCAAGTTCACCGAACGCGGCCAGGTGATTTGGCGGCTGCGCAGCGAGCGTGCCCCCGATGCGTGGCGCCTGCTGGTGGATGTGCAAGACACCGGAGCGGGCATTCCGGCGGCTGACCTGGGGCGGATCTTCGACGCTTTTGTGCAAACCGCGACCGGCGCCCATGCGGGCGGCGGTGCCGGCCTGGGTCTCGCCATCACGCGAGAGTATGTGCGCCTCATGGGTGGGACCATCAGCGTCGACAGTCAGGTGGAAAAGGGAAGCTGTTTCCACGTCTCCCTCCGTCTGGAAGAAGGAGATGCTGCGCTGGCGGCTGGCCGGGGGTCGGCGCGACGGGTGGTGGGGATTCGATCAGGGCAGGCAGCCTTTCGCGTCTTGCTGGCCGGTGAGGCCGGCGACGCCCCCGAACCGCTGGCCCCCATCTTGGACTCGGTGGGGTTCGAGACACGCCACGCCGTTCTGGTGGACGAGGTCTTGGCAGTTCTCGAACAGTGGTCGGCTCAGGTCGTGTTCGTGGAGGTGGGCGCGCGTCCGCAACGCGGCTTTGCCATCATCGAACGGGTCAAGGCCTTGCCCCGAGGCAAGCGGACGCCGGTGGTGGCGTTGGTCGGCCGCGGGGACGAGGTGGTGCGCGCGCAGGCGCTGGCCGCCGGCGCGGACGATGTCGTCGGGCTACCCCTGCGCGAGCCCGAGGTGTTCGAGAAGCTGTGGGCTTGTCTGGGCGTGGAATACGTATACTTTCGCCAGGACGCCGCCGTCCGATCCGCGGTGGGCATCCCGTTGACCCTGCGTTCGCTGCGGGATGTCCTGGCGGCTGCGCCTGCCGACCTGACCGAAGGACTGCGCGACGCCACCACCGCGGGCGACTTCGATCGCATGCTCCTGCTCATCGATCGGATCACGGTCCACGATGCCATGGCAGGCGCGGCCCTGCGAGCCCTGGCCGATGGGTTCGAGTACCAGGAACTCCTCGACACGCTGCCGCCGCGGGGGGACGCATGAACGGCAACGAGATCACGCCGGGGGTCTCGGCTCCCAAGACCATTCTCATCGTGGACGACACGCCCGAGAACCTGCGCGTGCTGCTGGAGCTGCTCAAGCAGCAGGGCTACAAGGTGCACGCTGTCCCCAACGGCAAGCTGGCGCTGCAGGCCGCTGCCAGCGAGCCGCCTGATCTTATTTTGCTCGACATCATGATGCCGGAGATGGACGGCTACGAGGTCTGTCGACGACTCAAGCAGGACGTCAAGCTGAGCGAGATCCCGGTGCTCTTCCTGTCGGCTCTGGGCGAAACCCTGGACAAGGTTCGGGCCTTTGACGTGGGCGCGGTGGACTACGTGACCAAACCCTTCCAGTTCGAGGAGGTTCACGCGCGGGTGGAAACCCATCTGCGCCTGCGCCGGCTGCAGGTCCAGTTGGAGGCGCACAATCGACAGTTGCAGGATCAGGTCGAAGAGCAGGTGCGTGAGATCTCCGATTCCCAGATGGCCACCATCGTGGCGCTGGCCCGCCTGGCCGAGTCGCGCGACAAGGGAACTGGCAAGCACATCGAACGCGTGCAGATTTACTGTCGGCTGCTGGCTGGCCAGCTGCGTGAGCACCCCAGCGGGCGCGACAAGGTGAACGAGGCTTTCGTCGAGAACATCTTCCGCGCCAGCCCGCTGCACGACATCGGCAAGGTCGCCATCCGGGACAGCATCCTGCTCAAGCCCGGTCCGCTCACGCCTGAAGAATTCGACGAGATGAAATCGCACACCACCCTGGGGGCGGAGACCTTGCAGGAGGTGCAGAAAGCCTATCCCAAAAACGGATTCGTGCGCCTGGGCATCGAGATCGCACGCTCGCATCACGAGCGCTGGGATGGCACCGGGTATCCCCACGGGCTGGCGGGCACGGCCATTCCCCTCTCGGCGCGTATCATGGCCGTGGCGGATTCCTACGACGCCGCGCGATCGAGACGCTTCTACAAGCCTCCGCTGCCGCACGCGGAATGCTGTGCCGCTATCTACCGCCGCAGCGGCAGCTACCTGGATCCCGTGTTGGTCGAGGCTTTCCGCGCCTTGGAGGCTCGCTTCAGCAGCGTCGCCGATTCGCTGGACGAGTGACGTCAATTCTGAGATACATTGCGCTCTGATGCTCGGTAAGTGGTCGCTCGTTGTCGCAGGTGCGGCCGTGCTTGCATCGGCCGCGGCGCTGGCCATGCCCGTGGTCGTGCGCGTCCCCATCGTCAAGCCGCACGGGGCGGCGGATCCCGCTGACGCCGGGCTGTTTTCCCACTGGCAGCACGACCAATTTCAGTGTTTCGCCTGTCATCCAGCCATTTTTCCCCGGGCGCGCAAGGGCTTTACTCACGACGAAATGGACGAGGGCCGATTCTGCGGCGCTTGCCACAATGGCCAGAGTGCGCCGCCGGCGAGTGGGGCGCGCGCGGCCTGTCGTTCCTCCTGCCACGCGAAATGATGAATACCCTGCGCATCTCAATTGCTCTGATCGCAATGAGTGGCCTTGCGGCCACAGCTCAGGCTGCGGATCCGTCGGTACAGCCACCCGCGATCGCGGCACCGGGCGATGCCGGGGTTGCCAGCGATGCGGCGCCTGCGTCGGGCGCTGCAGCGCCGGAGCCACCCAAGGCAGGAACCGAGAAGGATCGCCCGCCCGAATCCCCGCTGCTCTTTCCCGGCGGCATCCGCATTGGCGGTCTTTTCGATGCCAGTTACGAGCGCGTGGGCATGAACGGCAACGTGACCAGCGGCCAGAATGCCTTTCGCAACTACCACCACTTTGTGTTCGTGTCGCGCCAAGGTGACGATATCCCCGTCGGGTTCAACGCCGAGGTCATCAATCAGTACTTCTACGAGCTGACCGCGCGTTTGTGGCGCAAGGGATCGGCGTTTCGCCTGTCCGCGCGGGCGGGAAAAATCATGGTGCCATTCGGGCCGGATCCGCTCTTTCACAAGAACTACGGCGGATTGAGCGCGATAGACCAGAAGCTCTTGCCCGTGGTGTGGTCCTCTTTCGGCGCCTGTGTGCGCGCGGACGCGTTGCTGAAGGGTTTCTCCCTGGCCAATGATCTCTACTTTGTGCAGGGCTTCGATGTGTCGGCACGGGACCAGGCTCTCAACATGCAGAGCGACCTGCAGGCGTACGACGGTGCGCGTGTGGCGGTCGGCGACCGCGTGTCCATTTCGCGCGGGCCAGCGACGTTGTGGTACTCGCTGTATTGGAATCCGATGCGGTTTGGCCGCAGCCTGTTTATGCAGGCGGTGGATTTGGGCATCTGGCGTCCGGCCTGGCCGGTTGTGAACCGACTGGCATTGGGCGTAGGCGTGCTGCGGGCGCTCATTTCGACTGACAGCAGCTACGGCAAGCCCGACGCCATTGCGGACGCAGGCGCCTACTACGATTTCGCCGACTACTTGTGGTTGCGCATCTACGCGACCAACTGGCTCTACTTGCAGGCGCGCAGCGGCCTCATGACTTTCAACAACCACAAGGGATTCTCCTACGACGCGGAACGCGCCAGCGCAGCCGACGGTTCACACCACAACCTATCGGTGGTGGCGGAATATGCCGGCGCCCAGTTCAGCCTGGGCTACTACTGGAACTTCGAGAAGGTGGGCGAAACCGCCAACGACTTCCTGCGCTTCATGGTGATGTATGCCTTCTAAGTTCCACCCCTTTCAATGCGATGGCGTGGAATCTGGCGAATTGAGATCCGTCCCTCTCCCCGGCGGGGAGAGAGTTACGGAAACCGATCGACGCCATCGCCTTGGAGGGAGCGTTTCTAAGTGCCTGCTTGCCGGCCTTTTGGCTGCGGCCTTGTGCGCCGCCGGCTGCGCGGACTTCACCCGTGGGCCGGCGGCTGATGCAGCTGCCGACGCAGCGCCGGTCGACGATCCGGGGTTCGAGACCTACGTGTATCCCATCCTGCAGTCCGATTGTCAGTCGTGCCACTCGCAAGGGGAGCAAGCTGGCGCCACTCGGTTCCGGCTGACTGGGGACGCGAAGGCGGATAGGGCGGGCGTGGTGGCCCTAGTCTACCCCGACTACCCGGCTGGCAGCCTGCTCTTGCAACGCGCGACTGGCAACGGCCACAGCGGTGGTTTGATTTTCACGCCGGACAGCGCGGAGTACATGACTATCCTCAACTGGATTGCGACTCTGCCTCCAACACAGTGACTCGGCATGGCGGCTAGCCGCCGTGCAGTCTGTTGATCAGGTCGTCCTGCTCCTCTGGGGACAAGGCCCAGTCGCTGATGGGATAGACAAGGTGTTCCTCGTCTTCGTGGTGGCGGGCCAGGCTGCGCCGTACTTGCGGCAACAAGGCTTCACTGGCCAGTACATCCTGTTTGGCCAGGGCCGCTTCCAGCTCAGGCAGAAGAGCGCGCAGCTCGCCATGCTCGGCGAGCATGCCAGGCACGGCGCCCGCCACGGGCTCGGTCATGCGTAGCAGCGCCGGAAAGAGCAATGCCTCCTCGGCGGCCATGTGACGCTTGAGCGCGTTGGATAGCGCGACAAAACGCCGATCCGCCTCGGCCAGCACGCCCACGCGCAGGAAGTGCTGCAACTCAGTGAGCAGGCCGTCGATGCGCGCATGGTCCGCCCTCAGGTGTTCGGCGAGGGTGAGCCGCTGCTCCGGGCGGCGTAGCTGCAAGTCGGAGCGGAAGCAATCGGCCGCGACCACCGTGATGGTGCAGTCGATCTCGCCCTGATGCATTTGGCGAAAAGTCGTGAGCAGCGGCTTGGGATCCCGGTCGGTCACCAGAATCACGCGGCGACCGCTGCGCAGTTCATCCAACACGCGGGCAACCGCCGCGCGGCGGTCTTCCAGGGAAAGTCCGCGAATGTCGACCTGAAGCAGCTCGGCCCTGACCGGTGCGGCCATACAGTCCACCTACATCGACTTGCGGCCCCTGACAAGGGACCGCAGCGAGATCTGGAATCCGGAATCGAGGGGACCCGGCCGCGGCGAACGCCTGTGGGGCGACCTGCAGTCGCCCACCGCGACGAGCTTGGGGTAGTATTTGGAGCGGAGCTCCGATCGTGGATTCGCGCAAGCCCGCTTCGACAGCCGACGCGCCAGCCCCGGGCGCTGGCCAAGGCACGGCCGAGGACGAAGAGCGCCGGCTTTTCGAGGCCGCCATGCAAGGTGTGCGGCCCTTGCCGCCTGGGCCCCGACGCGTCGTGCCCGAGTGGCAGGCCGACCCGCCAGCGCGATCTACGCCGTCGCGGTCGCGGCCGCCTCGGGAAACGCTGCAGGTAGAAGAGAATGGCGGCAAGCTGACCGGCGCGGCCTTTGGCGTGGCCCACGATTTGCTGCGCTCGCTCGCACGTGGCGAAATTGCGCCTGAGGCCGAATTGAACTTGCACCACTTGAGCGCGGATGCGGCCGCTCACCAGGCCGAGCGCTTCATCGAGCAGTCGGTGGCAAAGGGTCGGCGTTGCGTGCTGCTGATTCATGGCCGCGGCCTGCACTCCGGCCCGAGCGGGCCCGCCCTGCGACCGGCCCTAGTCGAGTTCCTGTGCCAGCGGCCGCTGGCCAAGCAGGTGCTGGCCTTCACCTCGGCCCCGCCCCGTCACGGCGGCGCGGGCGCACTCCTGGTACTCCTGCGAAGGGCTAAATCTTCCCGCCTGTGAGCGAGATACTGCTTCGTGGAGTGCGGCTTTCGTTCGCCGCGCTCACGCGCACACCGGCGCGATCGACCACCGGGCAACGGGTTTCACAGGTGCCGCAGCCAGTGCAGTAGTCAAGATCGACAAACGGCATCTTCAGGGTCTTCTGCGTGCCGTCGCGGCCTATGACGGTTTCCATCTTGAAGTAAATGGCCTTGGGCGAGGTCGGGCAGACTTCTTCGCACACGATGCATTCGGTCTGGTAGCCCCAGGGCAAGCAGCGGCCCTTGTCGAAGAAGGCCGAGCCGATGCGCACCGGCGGCCGAGACGGCATCTCGCCGACCTTCTTTTCGATGGTCAGCTTCTCGATGGCGCCAGTGGGACAGACTTGGCCGCACAGGGTGCAGTTGGCCTCGCAGTAGCCGATGCGCGGAATCAGGATGGGCGACCAGAACCCCTCGATGCCGGCTTCTTGCAGCGCGGGTTGCAGACCGCCGGTGGGGCAGACCTTCATGCAGGCGCCGCACTTGAGGCACTTTTCCAGAAAAGCGCTTTCTTCCAGCGAGCCAGGCGGCCGGATGCGCGCGGGATTGGGTCGCGGCTCCACGCCGTCGGAGGCGCGCATGAAAGGCACCGCCACAGCGCCCGCCACGCCAGCGCCCAGCCACTTGCGCCGCACCAGATCGATCTTGGTGGTGGACGATGCTAGCGGCGGCAGAAACTTGTAGGAAAGCCCGCCGCGCGGGCAGCCCTCGATGCAGTTGAGGCACACCATGCACTCGGTGGCGCGCACCGTGCCCTGGGGATCGGCCGCACCCTGGCAGTCGGACCCGCAGAACTTGCAGCCCTTGCAGATTTCCGTGTTCCTGCTGATGCGAAAGAGCGAGAACTTCGACAGCAGCCCGAGCAGCGCGCCCAGGGGACAGAGCACGCGACAGTAGAAGCGCGGGTACACGAAGTTGAGCGCCAGCGCGCCGAAGAACACCAGGGTTATCAGGGTGCCCCACTGGAAGTGCCGTTCGCCCTGGTACTTGCCAAAGACCACGTTGCCCAACGTGGGCATGACCGACGTGGCCAGGCCGCGCCAGGTCGAGGCGATAGGATCGAGCAGGCCGATCTGCACGCTGCCGGCTGCCGCCAGGCCCAGCATGACCGCCAGCACCAGGTACTTGATCCTGTGCGAGGCGCGCGGGGCGTTCTGTTTCACCCGGTCGGGCGGGCGCCGCTTGCGCGCCAGGAATCCCAGCGCCTGGTGCAGAACGCCCATCGGGCACATCCACGCGCAGAAGAAGCGGCCCAGAACCAACGTGAGCACAATGAGAATCAGCGCCCACAGCAACGTGTGATGCAGCGAATGCGAAGCCAGCGCAGTGGTGAGCGCGACCAGAGGGTCGAACTCGAGCAACCACTGCACGTCGTAGCCGCGGATCAGGCCCGCGGTGGTGACCAGCAGGAGGAACAGGAAGAATCCCAGGAAGACAATCTGGTAGGCGCGACGCAACCAACGAAACATGGTCAGCCCCCCAGCTCGACGGTCTTGAGGTTGTGCCACTGTGGCGTGCCCAGGCCGGCCTTCATTCCCTCGACAATAAATCCGACGTCGTTGGGATTGAGGCCGAGCAGGGTGGCGCCAAAAGCATCGAGAGCGACCTCGTCGCTGCCAGCCGCGATGGTGTCCATCTGTTTCACGTCAGCCAGGCTGCCGCCGGTGGGGCCGTTGGCCGTCAGGATGCGCGTGGCATCCAGGATGGTCAGGGTGGGCCTCACCATGGCCGCCAGGTCGATAATGGAAAGGTGGATGTTCTGGTGCAGCTTCACGCGCTGGCCGCCCAGCACGCCGTACCAGTTCTTGAGCGCCATGGACGCCAGCGAAAGCCCGTGCTGTTTGACGATGGGAACGTTGATCACGCGGTCAGCTTCCACAAAGGGAAAGAGCACGTCGCCCGTGTGCAGGAGCTTGCCTGACACGTTGACCTCGCGGAAGGCCGAGGCATCGGGCCGAATCACGGTGGCGCCGGCCGCCTTGGCCGCCTTCTCGATGCCGGAGCGGGCGAAGCACTGCTCGGGCGTGTTGACTGAAGCATCGGTCAGCCAGACCTTGGACGCGCCCGCGGCGACCACCAGGCGCACCACCTCGGCCACCACGTCGGGATTGGTATTGGCGGCCTGCTCGGGCGTGCGATTCCAGCCGATGTTGGGCTTGATGACCACGCGCTCGCCGCGCTTGACGAAGCGGCCCATGCCGCCCAGGGCTTCCACCGCCCGGCGCACGTTGGCCGCGGGATCCGGCCCGCGCACGATGGCCATGTCGTTGGCACCCGCAGGCTTTTCGGCCCGATGATCCTTGAGCGTCGGCAGGGCGCGGGTCTTTTTCGATCCGCTTCGCTCGCGCAGCCCGAACCCAAGCGCCACTGATCCGACGGCCATGGCCGCGGTCACGCCCACGCGCAGAGCCACGCGGCGATCCACGCCCGCGGCGTCGGATGGAGCCGGTGCTGTCGCGTGACTGCTCTTGGAAACTCGCGCCTCAGGTACTCGATCGTACGGGCCAGGAGGTCCGTTGCTGCTCATTTCATCTTCCCCTTTAACGCCTTGGCCAGCCCAGGCAGGGCGGCTTCGGCTTTCTTGTCGAAGGCCGTGAGCTTCACGTAGTAGCGGCCCGAACGAAACACGAACGACATGGGACCCGAGATCGCGTCGGGAAAGTCCGCCACCGGCTTGGCTGTGGCCGATTTCTCGGCATTGAAGATCGCCTCGGCATTGGCCGGCTCGGCCATGTCGTAGACGTCGCAAACCATGTCGTCGCCCCCTGCCGACGCCATCTCGGCCGCAGCCAACTTGCGGTAGTGACGCTCGATGAAAATAGGCGCAGCACCGTCGATGTAGTCGAACAGGCCTTTCTCGTCGTACAGGCCCACTTTGTCCTTGACCTTGGCACCACCCAGGTCGCCCTCAAAAAGCGCGAGCAAGGTCTTGTCAGCCTCTGCGCCCGACGGGCGTGGTTGGGCTGCAGCCGCGGCGGCTGGGGCAGGGGCGCGACGGCCATCGCGGACCATCCATCCAATGAAGGCTGGCGGGATGAGGGCCAGCATGACGAAAACGAAGATACGCACTGCCAGGAAGACTACGGCGAGCGCACGGTGTCAATCAAGCGCGACCGCGTCGATCAGACTGTCATTGCGCCTGTGGTCGCCGCGGTCAATAATTCCTGCGGGTCGTCTCGGAAGAGGCCCACGATTCGTTGAACCCGCCTATTGGAGGAAACCACATGACTCGTCTACGATATCTCAGTCTTTGCGCGTGCCTCGGCCTTTCGCTGACGACCCTGGCCTGCGGCAGCGGCGCGGCCAAACCCTGGGACCAGGGACGCATTGCAAACACAGGGACTGGGTGGTGGGTCAACGCCACCAAGGGAGTGTTCTTCTTCTCCGTCAGCATCAGCAATTCGTTCCTGGCAGACAAGGCTGGGGGAGCGACCGTGATTAGCTTCACTGAAGGTCTGATCAACAAGATCACGCCCGGTGTGGCGCCAGCCTCGTTGCTGCCGACACCTGGCCAGGTCCAGCCCTGGACCTATGACCAGACCAGCGACTACACAAAGGACGGGCCTGTCACGGCAAACAACTCTGTCGACGCGACAAACTACATCGACGGGGCAGCCGATCCGTTCTTTGACTCAACCAGGAGCTATCAGCCGGTGGCGCTCACATGGGAGCTGTACACCAACGGCTCCACCACAACGCCACAACAGATGGATGCGAAGATCGTCCAGATGGCGTCCCAGGGCGATGCCGGCAAGCTCTTCAATGACGTGCTCACCTTCTCCCAGTACACCCCCGCGCCGGTCGGCACCATAACCTGGACCCAGTGCACGGGATCGGATCCGAATCCCTGTGGGAGTCTGTAGCGCGTCAGCCCGTGGTCAGACCTGAACCAGAGAGAAGCTCGTGGTGCCCAGGCCGAGGGCTGCGGCTTTGTCGATCCAGCCGAGCACCTTTGTGCTGACGGGGGGGAGCCCTGGCCCCATAAGGGCGCGAATCTTGTTCATCAGAACCACGGAATAGCTGTCTATCGCGACTGGGTCTTGTGCCAGCAGAATTCGCCTGGGTGGAGGGTCAGTGGCCGGGTCGGCGGTGCCTTTGTCGCCGACAATGATGAGCGAGTCGACGATAGTCAGCGAAATCGCGTTGCGTATGGCCGGCAGGGCGTAGAGCTTGGGTAGGCCGGTTTGGATAGGTGCGTGGTAGCTATCAGGAATGTCGATGATGCCGTAGATATTCTTCATGGCCGCGGTGATGCCGGACACGTCATGGGTCTTGAGCACGGGGCAGTTGATGGTGAGATCGGTGAGTTCGGTCAGGATGCGCGACAGGCGCGGTGATTGGCATTCTATGGTTGGGCTGATCTGTTCGCCATAGCCGGGCTGAACGTCGGTGTTCGTGTCGGGGACACCGCCATCTTGTTGGGGCGGCGCAACCCGGGTCCCGAGAAGTTGGGCACCAGCCAGATCATCGGCGCTGTACTTGCCGTGGCGGTTGAGCTCGTCGAGGCGACGGTCCCAAACCACGATCTTGGCCGGATCCACTCCCAGCTTGTCGCGCAGGCTAACCACGATGGCATGCACCAGGGCCGGCGAAGTGGTCACCCATTGATTGAGGCAGTTGACCTTGAGCCCGATGCGCATGCCAGGGCGGTATTTGGGTAGCAGAACCCTCCAGGGATTGTCAGGATCGCTGCCCGCGCCCCACGTCCCTGCATCGCCGTCATCGGCGCCGCCATCCGCGTTCGAGGTGTCAACGCCGGCGTCTACCGGCGGCAATGTGGCGTTGAACTGCGCGGCCTTCTGGGCCAAGGCTGTCAGACCGGCGTCGAGCATCTGAGCCACCACCTCGGGCTGGATGATGCTACTGGCGTTGACGCTATTCTGGTTCAGCACCTCGACCACGGTGGGCGTGACCGGCCTGGGGATGGGAAGGTTGGCGTTCGCGCCAGCATCCGGGTCCACGCAAGCCGGGGCCCAGTGTCCACCCACGCTGGGAAAGCAACCGGCCAGCCCGGTAACCGAGGCTGCGGCTGCCACCTTTGCGGCATCGGCCAGAATCTCTCGGCGTGTTCTGCCTCCGGTATCTGACATGCAAATTCCCTTTTTTAAGATGCAATTTCCTTTGAGCGGTTGCTTGGAAAGAATAGCATGGCCGACTTGAGTCTTCTGGTAGAATCACGTTCGGTCGGCTAAGGGTGGCGGTAACACCGCGGTGGCGCGGTCCCAGTCCAAGGAACAACACATGACAGCCATTTCCCGACGCACTTTCGTAGGCGGCTCGCTGGCCGCAGTCGCTGCTCTTCGTTATGGGCGGGCTTTCGCCGCGGGCGAGCCCGACATCGTGGACGTGCAGGGCAGCGATCCACATAAGATGATTGCCGCGCTGTTTGCGGCCTTGGGCGGCATTGGCAAGTTCGTCAAGAAGGGCGACTTCGTGGTCATCAAGCCCAACGCGGCTTTCGCCAATCCGGCCGAGTGGGGCACCACCACGCACCCGCAGACCGTGCTGGCGGTGGCCCAGGCGTGCATGGAGGCCAAGGCCAAGGGGGTCATGATCCTGGAATTCCCGCAGGCCAAGGGCGAAATGTGCCTCAAGCGTTGCGGCCTGATCGAAGCCATGGCCGCGCTGCCCGCCGCCAAGATCAAACTGCTGGGGGCCGCTGGTGACTTCCAGAAGACCGCCGTTCCAGGCGTGGCCCTGAAGAGCACGGATGTGGCCAAGAACGTGTTGTCGGCCGATGTGCTCATCAACCTGTCGGCGGCCAAGGCGCACTACCAGTCAGGTGTGTCGCTGGGGCTGAAGAATCACATGGGGCTGGTTTTTGACCGGCAGATCTTTCATACCGCGTTGGATCTGCACCAGGCCATCGCCGATCTAGGCCTGGTCATCAAGCCGAATCTCACGATTATTGACGGCACACGCGCTCTGCTCACCAACGGCCCGGCAGGTCCGGGCGACACGGCAACCCCTGGTCGCATGGTGGCCGGCCGTCGCATCGCCTCGGTCGATGCCTATGGTCTGACCCTGGCCAAGTTCAACGGCAAGAACATGACACCGGCCGATGTCAGACACATCGAGCTCGCCGGCAAGGCGGGCTTGGGGGAAACCGACATCGCGAAGCTGAAGGTCAAGAAGGTTTCCGCCTAGGCCGGCCCATAGCGCCATGATTAGACGAGCGGCGGTCGCCGCAGCCTTGCTGGCTTCCGCGTACGCAAATTTTGCGTGGGCGCGTACTCCGCCCCTGGCCGTGGATCCGGTCGAGGGCATGTGGATCGGGGGCGGCGAGGTTTTCATCTACCAGACGCAGAGCCGCTGGAGTGTCTTCCCGGCCGGCGCGAACGTGAACAAGATGGCGGTGGATGCCCAGGTCGTGTGGGTGGCCACTGACGACGGTGTCATCCGCTTCGATTCACGCAGTCGGCGCTCGACCCGCATCACTATGGACGACGGCTTGCCCAGCCAGGTGGTGACCGCGGTGGCTTTCGACGATCAGTTCGTGTGGTTTGCGACCAACAAGGGGGTGGCGCGCTACCGCAAGTTGGACCGCACCATCAAGGTGTACACAGAAAAGGACGGGTTGCCTTCCAAGGTGGTGAACGATGCCTTGACCGTGGGTCGCCAGGTGTGGTTCGCCACGCGCGAAGGCATCGCCTACTACAGCCCTGACGTGGACGGCTTGCGCGGCTTCGGCGAGGCTGACGGGCTGGCTGGCGGGGATGTGGCCGAACTCTATCAAGTGGGCGACGACCTGTGGTGCCGCACTGATGTCGGGCTGTCGCGCTTTCGCATTCTGCAGCGCGTGTTCAACAACTTCTCGCTGGCCATGATGAAGGCTCAACAAGTTCGCGTCTTCACCATCGACGGCACTACGGTGTGGGTCGGGACCGACAACGGGCTATACACCCTCGACACGTCCGATGATTCGCTGTTGGTGTTCCCGCAGCAGACCGCGCTGCAAAGCCGCAACATAACCGGCGTCGAGGTGGACCCCAGTTACGTTTACATCACCACCGACAAAGAGGTCGTCCAGTACAATCGCCTGACCCGATCCATCCGGTTCTTTACTGTGGTCGACAACCTGACCCGAACGGAGGGCAGCCTCGGCACGGTGCTCAACGGCACGTTGTGGACTGTGATGTTTCCTGACACCGGCGCGCAGGTCTACAGTGTGAGCCTTGACCATTTCGTAGAAGCCAAGCTCGCGCTCACCGAGAACAACGAAAGCAAGACCACCGCCCACGCGTTCGCCAGGGTCAATGCGCAGACGCCCTACAACATTACCACCCAACCCGGCACGCCTCACTGGGACCCCCAACGCTACGACACGGCGGACGCCAATCTTTCCTTTGGCCACAGTTTCTCCGAGGATCGCAACCTGAGCGCCTCGGCGCGCTTGGACTACGGCACTCTGGAGATGCGAGGAATTCGCACGCTACAGTACAAAGTGGAGTACTTGGGCTCACAGAACGACGCGCTTCGCGACGTGCGCGTGGAAGATCAGCTCAAGTACCAGACAGTCGAGGAAGGCCTAGACCGTCCGCTGCTGTTGCAGGGCGCGTATGCGCGTGTGGCCACGCCGGGCGCGGAACCCAAGGCCAGCCTGAGCACCACCGCCGGGTTCCGGCGCGGGGAGCTGGTGCGTGACTTCATCACCGGACCTCGCCAGAGCATGTACCAGCTTTCGAGAAAGTACATCATCGCCGCATCAGAACGCGTGTACGTCGATGGGGTGCAGCTCACCAACGGAACCGACTACACCATTGTGTACACGGCTGGGCAGTTGTCCTTCCTCAACCCGGAGAGCATCGACGACCTCAGTGTCATTTGGGTGGAGTACGAGGCCGATCTCATGCCGGTCAAAGACTTGGGCAGCCTGTCCCTGCTCGACATGCTGCCGGCTGACAACGAGGTCGGCACCTGGGTGCAGACTGGCGGTGTCCAACTGATAACCGACCAGGCGGGAATGTACCAGCGCATCGATGGTGCCGCACCCAAGTTTATCGATCGCGGCTGGGTCGCCAGCGCGTACGTCAACTACAGCCAGGGTTCCCGCACTATCCAAGTGGCTATCCACGACATGGGCACTGATGCCAATTCCGAGGGCATCTTCAACTATTCCAAGCCAGCGGCGTGGCAGCCCATCAACGGACTTTCCAATGCGGTGCTGGACATGGGGCTCAGTAGTAGCTATGCCGCCTACGCCCATGTCAACCGCTTCTACCTCGAGCTCAACATCAGCGAGAAGGACGATGCCTCGCTCACCACAATCGAGCTGTTCACCAACCAGATAATCAATCGCAAGACCCAGGCCGGGTCCAACATGGGCAACGCATTCAAACAATGGATGGTGGCCGCGCGGGCGGCGGCCTCGCCGGTGCACGGGATGGAGATCGGCGCGCGCGTGGTGGAGATGCAAGACCTGACCGCGCCGTCACAGGTGGTGCTCGACCCGAATACCCAGAAGCCCATGCTCGGTCCCAACGGGCTGCCCATACAGAAAGCCATGCCGGCGCGCAGTCTTTTGTCCGGGGTGGCCGATGCTCGCTATCAGCGGCAGGTGGGCCAGGGTGGACTCTTGACCGGCTACGGGGAATTCGCCGGCTCGGACAGGCAGGATCCTGGTGGTCCCAACGGTTGGGCAGGCATGGGCTTTCTGCGCCTTTCCCATTCCTCGCTGGAAGGCACCATATCCGGCCGCAAGGATTCGCAAGGTTTCACGGCGCTGGGCAACGACAGCACGCGCTTCGGGAAGCTGGACGACGAGCTACGCCTGAGCGCAACTGGCTATCCCGTGACGTGGCTGCCCACCACGGTCTTTGTCGACCGCCAGCGATCCTTTGTGGACGATGGTACGGGCAAGATCACCAACGACGTGGGAGTCATCCAGCACGCACTGGCGCGGATTCAGCTCAACAAGAAGGGGCTGCCCATGACCAGCTTGCAGGTGGGCAGTACGATTCTGGAAAATCCCAATTTCTCCACCAATCGACTGCAAGCCGTCGGACAGACCGACTATGACCTGGCGCAGATCCTCAGTTTCACCAACATCAAGCGCTTCACTGTGCGCGGGTTGTACAGTATCTCGCAGGCAGAAACCGACAAGAGCGGGACCTTTGCCTTTGACGACCGGGTCCAGCTTTCGCGTGTGGAAGCGAAGTTGTCACCGACCAACACGGAATCGATCTATGGCTTGTTCCGTTCGCGTCTGCTTGAGCGCGAGGCCACGCAAGACGGACCCTTTGCCCGCAGCCTACTGCACTGGGAACTGTACTCGGGTGCAAAGAGCACGATCATTCCTGGCATTGCGCCCACGGTCACCTACACCGCCATCTACGACGACAATCGACTAGCCAGCTCGAGTACCTCGACCAGCACGACCACGTCGACAGGGACCGGAGCCCTGGGCGGAACTCCCGTGATGGCGCCGGTGTCGCTGATGAGCCCGAGTGTGTCGGCGCTGACCCCGGTCGGGCCGGGTGCAATTTCTGTGGCCCCGCCCACGCGCGCAGTCCAGGCAACCATTGGGGGGGCGTTGGGGATCTTCCCGGGGCAATGGTTGAAGCTGCTGGCCCCTGCGGCTATCCAGCCAACAGTGTCCATCGCCGACAATGAGACCTCAGTCGACCAAATCAAGACGCAATACAATCGAGTCTATCGTTTTGATAACCGCGCGGTGTGGGCCAGCGGGGGCAAGTTCGACCTGGAGTTGTATCAACTGCATCAGGAGGCCGTGACCGCACAAGACCACCACAAGAATGCGACGCAGACCCTGCTGCAGAATCGCATCGTGTATCGGCCGCTATTCTCCAGTCCCATCACACTACGCCTCAACTACCAGGACACGCGCACCCGCTACGACGATCCCAGTTACGGGAGTAGCGTGGGCTCCTGGGGTGATCAGACCCTCTATCAAGGCATCTTACAGTGGCTGATGCGCTGGAGCCAGTTGCTGACCACGCTCTCGACCTTCACCTTAGACATCACGGATACCGGAAATTTCCTGAACAAGGATCCCGCGACGCTGCTTGTGACGGCGTACAACAACCGGCAGTATCAGGTCGGCCCGGAGGAGGAGTTCCGCTTCTACCCGCTCAAGGAGGCTGCGACGCTCTACCTCTATCAACGCGACGGCGTGTTTCGTTGGTTCGGCCATGGGGATGGCACGAGCAACGCGATTAGCTACTACGTTGCAGCCGGAGGCATCTGGCGCATGGGCGACAAGATCTACCTGGACGGCGGCGTCGAATACGACAACCTCACTTGCCTCTCTCAGCCGACCGCCGGGTCGGCCTGCCTCGCGGTGTCGCGGATCGTTCCGAGGCTGTATCTGACGGTGAACCTGTAGAGCGGCGGAACTAGCTCATCTTCTGATACTTGGCCGCTGGCACACCGCAGATGGGGCACTTCTCGGGCGGCTTGCCGAATTCCAGGTGGCCACACACCGGACAAAGATAGACGTCCATCGCGTCCAGATCCTTGCCCGCTTGCAGAGCAGCCAGGGCCTGCCGGTACAGGTCCGCGTGTACGCGCTCGGCCTGGTTGGCGTAGTTGAGCATGGTCTTGGCCTTGTGGTTCTCGCTCTTGGCTTGTTCCACCATAGGCGGGTACATCTCGGAATACTCGTAGGTCTCGCCGGCAACCGCGGCCTGGAGATTCTCGACCGTCGAGCCCACGCCGCCCATGTTTTGCAGGTGGGACAGGGCATGGATAGTCTCGGCCTCGGCAGCGGCGCGGAATAGCTTGGCGATTTGGGGATAGCCGTCCTTCTCCGCTCGGCGAGCAAAGGCGAGGTACTTTCGATTGGCCTGGCTCTCGCCAGCGAATGCGGTCTTGAGGTTTTCAATGGTGGAGGGCACGGGAGCTCCTTTTTGTTGTGAGACTCAGTCGATGCCAAAGCATGGCGGCTGGGTGCGGGCCGCGCAAGTCCAAGACCATGCACAAGACGGAGGCGAGCTTTTCATCCGCGCCCTTCGCGCACACGGCGCTGCAGCTCGACGGGATCGCGGGCAGCGGCCAGCGCGACTTCGCGGCTGATGCGCCCGGCGCGTGCCAGATCGAGTAGCGACGCATCCAGCGCCACCATCCCGTCGTCGCGTCCGGTCTGGATTTGCGTGGTCAACTGGTGGGTCTTGCCCTCGCGAATGAGCGCCCCAACCGCGTAGTTGACCATGAGGATTTCCAGCGCGGGATAGCGCGTGCCAGGCAGAACACCTTCCAGTAGCTGCTGGGTGACCACCGCGCGTAGCGAGCCGGCCACTTGCAGTCGGATCTGCGCCTGCTGGTGTTCGGGAAATATGTCCACGATGCGGTCGATGGCCATGGCCGCGCTGCCACTATGCAAAGTCGACAGAACCAGATGCCCGGTCTCGGCCGCAGTCAAGGCCAGGGCCACGGTCTCGCGATCGCGCATTTCACCCACCAGGATGATGTCAGGACACTCACGCAAGGCCGCGCGCAGCCCGACGGCGAAGCTTTCCACATGGGTGCCGACCTCGCGCTGATGAATCAGGCAGCGCCGGGGTTGGTACACGAACTCGACGGGATCTTCCAGGGTGATGACGTGGCGGGCGCGGGTTCGGTTCACCAGTTCCACGATGGCGGCCAGCGTGGTTGACTTGCCCGCACCGGTGGTGCCCACCACCAGCACCATGCCGCCGGTCAGATTCCCCAGCGCGCCGACGCTGTCAGGCAGGTTCAGTTCGGCCAGGGTGGGAGCGTGGCGGTTCACCGGCCGCAGCGCCACGGCCAGGCCGTGCGCCTGCCTGAAGACGTTGACCCGCAGTCGCTGCGGTCCTTCGGCGTCGAGGGCAGGTGCTTCCCAGGCCAGATCCACGCTGCCGCTCTCGTCGAGACAGCGGCGACGTCGTGGGTCGAGCAACGAGTCGACGAACCCCAGGATTTCTTGCTGGTCGATTGTCTCCCCCGACGCCGCCAGGCCATTGGCCGTGCGAATCCACAGGGGCTGCCCTGCGGACACGATGACGTCTGACACGGTTTCATCGACAGCGCGGGCGATCAAGCCCGCCAGGTGGGACGAAGTGGCTGCGACTGTGCCGGCGGACGGACTGACGGCTGGCGTGGTCACCGTGGCGCTCGCCGTTGCGACGCGCGCATCGGCGGGTCGCGGGCTGACCGGGGCGGGCGGCGCCGGCTTTGCCAGAACATCACCTGTGCGGCGCAGCTTCAGTGACAGCTTGTCAGCGTCCCCGCGCGCCTCCACGGCAAAGACGCCGTGGCGTTCGGAGCGGTAGACGGCGTCGCAAGCGCCGGAAGCGCGCAGCCGGTCAAGATCGGCCGGGGCGAGTGCCTCGGCCGCGAAAGTCTCGAGTATTTGCGGGGCGAGCGCGGGCATGGTCAGGCCGCGGCCCTGGGCACCGATGAGCACCGGCGGCTCGCGCGCCCGCAACACGATCCCGGTCGCTTTCTGCGCGTCAATCAGCGCGAGCAGAGAATCGATGGCTGCCATGCCTCACAACCTAGCAAGACCCGCGCCGGGGCGCCCGACGCGATTACGAGCTTGTGCTCTGGTCGGGTCGGCCGATGAGTCGATACGCAGCCGCGCCCAGCAGAGCGCCCGCAATAGGGACCCTCGGGAGCTGCGGCCCTACTAGTTTCGTTGACAGGATTCGCGGGCAGCCAGTAGAAAGGCAGCTTCGGTGGGTGGGACTTCCTACCCTCTGCCCTCTTCGACAAGGAGATGACCATGACTCGAACGATGGGGTTGCTTTCGCTGCTGGTTCTTGGTGGGGCACTGGCTGCCACGGGTTGCGAGGACAAAGTCTGCAAGGAGGCTCTCGGCAAGGCGACCGCTGCCAAGGCCGAGATTCTGAAGTCGGCGGAGGCCATGAACAATGAGTTCACCGCTTCGAAGGCTAAGCTGGCTGCCACTGAGAAGAATCTAGAGGCGGCGGAGAAAGCGGTGGACGAATGCAAGGAGGCTGCTGCCAAGGCCGAGGAGAAGAAGCCCGCCAAGACGAAGGGCAAGAAGGCCAAGAAGGGCAAGAAGGGCAAGCGGAAGTAGTAGCTCGCCCGGTTCCTACCCAACCTGGCACGCAATCCCGTCGCAGGCGGCCCCGCTGTCGGCCAGCAGAACTTGGCCCATGGGGCTGTTGGCCGGGAACACAGTGAGGCCCTTCAGTCCCGCCGCATGCGCGCGTTCGAACAGGCCGAGCACGCCCCCGAAGCTGTAGCCGGCGGGAAGATTCACGGTCTTGGAAATGGCCGCGTCGACGTACGGCTGCAGAGCGGCTTGCATGTCCAGGTGTGCTTCGGGCGCCATGCTTGAGGCGTCGACCATCGCGCCGGGTGGACCGGCGTCGAAGCCGGCCAGTGATTCAAACAGCGCCACGGCATAGTCAGTGAGTTCCAGCGTCTCGGGCGGGCCGTCGAGTCGCTGCACCACACGCTGGTAGCGCGGCCGGAAGATGGGCTCGATGCCGCTCGATACGTTGCCAGCCAGCAGGCTGATGGTGCCAGCGGGCGCCACCGCGAGCAGGTGGCCGTTGCGAATCCCGTCGCTGCGGATGAGCATCTGCAAGTGCTCGGGCAACGCCGCCACGAAAGGCGACAGCAAGAAGCGATCCGGGTCGAGCGCTGGGAAGGAACCACGTTCGCGCGCCAGATCGATGGACGCGCGATAGGCGGCGTGGGCCACGGTGCGCATGATGGTGGCCGCGGCCTGACGTGCCTCCTCGCTGTCGTAGCGTCTTCCCAGCATCAACAGGGCGTCGGCCAGACCGGTCACGCCCAGCCCCAGCCGTCGCGTGGCGCGCGCTTCGGCGGCCTGCTCGGGCAGGGGAAAGTGCGAGACATCGATCACGTCGTCGAGAAAACGCACGGCCAGGGCCGCGGTGGCCGCCAGCGCGTCGAAATCAAAGACCGCCCGGGGCGTGAACGGCTCGCGCACGAAACGCGGCAAGATGAGCGAGCCCAGGTTGCAGGCGCCGTAAGGGGGCAAGGGAAGCTCGCCGCAGGGATTGGTCGCGGTGATGCGCTCGCGGTACCACAGGTTGTTTCCCTGGTTCACGCGGTCGACGAAGATCACCCCGGGCTCGCCACTCTGGTGGGCAGCGCGCACGATGCGCTGCCACAGCTCGCGCGCGCGCACACGACGCCACACCCGACAGGCGACCGCCCCATTGCTGCCCGTCCACGCCCGCATCTCGACCAGGGCGCCCGGCTCGCCGTCGGCGAGACCATCGGCAGGAAAGACCAGGGCGAAATCGCGGTCAGCGGCCACCGCGGCCATGAATTCGTCGCTGACCTGCACCGACAGGTTGAAGCTGGCCAGCGCGCCGCCGCCGCGTTTGGCGTCGATGTACTCTTCGATGTCCGGATGATCGCAGCGCAGAGTGGCCATCATGGCGCCCCGCCGCTCGCTGGTGTTCTGCAAAGTGGCGCACATGGTGTCCCACACGCGCATGAAGGACACCGGCCCGGTGGCCACCTGCCCCGTGGACCACGCGCGCGCCCCGCGCGGCCGCAAGGTGGAGAAGTCGATGCCCACACCACCGCCCTGTTGCAAGGTGATCGCACTTTCCTGCAAGGCGGAGAAGATCCCTTCCATTGAATCCTGCACCACGCCCATGACGAAGCAGTTGAACAGGGTCACGCGCCGGGAAGTGCCGGCACCAGTCAGGATGCGCCCGCCAGGCAAGAAGCCCTGGCCCAGCAGCAGTTGCTCAAATCGGCCAGCCCACTCAGGATCGGATTCGGGCTGGGCCACCGCCCGCGCCACCCGTCGAAAAGTGTCGGCTAGGCTGGCCTCACTGCCCTCTTGTCGGTAGCGCAGTTCCCAAATGCGCTGCGAGACGGGAGGCAATGGCTCGCCGGCTGCCGTAACATCCTCAATCTTCTTCATGGGTCGCCGTCCCCTTCCCACACCCCAAGCATACCGCGTTCGAGATCCATGTCCCACTTGACGCCGACGTGGCAACAAGTGAAGTTGAGCGGCCCGTGCCCTCCGAGCGCGGCGCGCAGGGAGCAGCCGAAGCTTGCCATCCGACCACAATCACGATTTCGTCATCCTCGGCGGGGGAGTGGCGGGTGTGACGTTCGCGCTGGAAGCGAGTCGGCGCGGCCGGCGGGTCGTGCTGCTGGAGCGCGAAGACCAGATCGGCGGCCTGGCGCGCACTTTGCGTTTTGGCGACTTTCGCTTCGACATCGGCGGTCATCGCTTTCACAGCCGCTGGCCCGAAATCACGCAGTGGGTGCGGGAGGTGTTGAACGGCGACGCGGTCGAGGTGCCCCGACGCAGCCGCATTCGGCTCGACGGCCGCTATGTCGACTACCCGTTGCGTTTTCCCAACGCCCTGGCTGCCTTCAATCCCTGGCAAGTCACGTGCATCTTGGCCAGCTACCTGTGGGCGGCGTCCCCGCGGCTGCGCCGGCGGCTCGACGTTTCGTTCGAAGACTGGATCGTGCGGCGTTTTGGTCGGTCGCTGTACGACATCTACTTCAAGCCCTACACCGAGAAGGTCTGGGGTTTCCCTTGCGCCGAGCTTTCCGCTGACTGGGCCGCCCAGCGCATTCGTCTGCCCAGCTTGCGCGCAGCCGTGTTGGGCAGCCTGCTGCGCCGGTCGCCGGCACCTTCCACGCTGCTGTCGCAGTTTCTCTATCCGTCGCTGGGCATCGGCGTTCTGCCTGAGAGCATAGCGGAGAAGGCGCGCCAGACCGGCCGGGCGACCCTTCGCCTTGGCAGCCAGGTGACCGGCGTGGAACCCGACGGTGCCTCGGGCGGCTGGCGGGTGACTTTCCGCGGGGCCGAGGGCGAGGCGGCCGTCACCGGCGCAAGACTGGTGTCCACGATTCCCTTGGAGGTACTGGTCAGCCTGTTGCCTCTGCCGCAGGCGGAAGCCGGGACTCTGGCCGCTGGGCTGCCTTACCGCAGCCTGGCTTGCGTGTTCCTGTCGGTCGATGGTCCACGCGTAAGCAAGGACAGCTGGACCTATTTCCCGGATCGCGATCTGGTATTCGGGCGCACGCACGAGCCTGGCAACTGGAGCCCGCGCATGGTTCCCGAGGGCAAGACTTCATTGTGCGTCGAGATCTTCTGTTCGCAGGGCGATGAAGTGTGGCGCCGGTCTGACCCAGACGTGATCGAGCCGGTGCTGGCCGACCTGGATCGCTTGCGTTTCTTGCCGCGTGCTCGGGTGCGCGAGGCGTGGGTGAGGCGCGTGTCGCACGCCTACCCGGTGTACCGCGTGGGCTATGCCGAACACATTGCGCGCGCGCAATCGGCACTTTCCCGTTGGCCAACCCTGCATCTTTTGGGTCGCACCGGGACGTTCCGCTACCTCAACCTCGATGCCGTGATCCGCGAAGGCTTGGACTTGGCGGGATCGCTGTGCCAAGGCCCATGATCGCGCGCGAGCACACTGCGGTTCGCAACGTGGGCCTGCTGCTGATGCTGCGGGGCTTGTTGGTCATCGGTGGGGTGGTGGTCGCCGCGGTGGTTCCGCGCCTGATGGGTCCGACCGGCTACGGCCAGGTTGCGCTTCTGGTGGCGCTGAGTTTCTGGTTCACGCTGGCTGCCAGCCTGGGTTTCACCCAAGTCATGGGCCGCCACGTGCCCGGCTTTGGCCAGAGGGGTGACGACGATGGCCTGCGCGAATTTTTCGGCGGCCTGCTGGCCATCCGCATCTTGGCGGGCTTGCTGGTCGCGGCGCTGTACTTGGTCGTCACCATCACCTGGCTGCGGGATTTGGATGCGGTGGCCATGGCTGTTCTGGCCGGGGCCGTGTTGGTGCGGGCGCCGGCGGGGTTGTACTTCTCTCTTTACCTGGGGCTCAACCAGGCCGCGCGCTGGGGCGTCGCGGATATTTTGCGGCAGTGGGGGACTTTGGCCTTCATGCTGCCTGGGTATCTGCTGGCTGGTTTGCGTGGCGCTGCCCTGGGCGTGTTGTTGGCCGAACTGGTGGTGCTGCTGGTAGGCCACATCGGGGCGCGGCCCTATCTGAGATGGGCGGCGCTTCGTATTGATTGGCACGGCATGTGGCCGTATCTGCGCTTTGGATTGATCTTCTACGTCAGCGACTTGGTTCTGTCGGGGTTCGAGCGCAGCGGCGAAGCCCTGGTGCGCGCCATGTGCGGCGACTACGCTCAGGTCGGCTTCTTCGGCGTGGCCTATTCGGCCTTTTTGACCGGGGCGGTGGGGCTGCCGCAGATCGCGCTCGCCTTTGCCCCGCTTCTGACAGTCCTGCACTTGGAAGGTGACCGGGCCGCGCTGCGCTTGTGGATCGAGCGTTTGTTGAAATGGCTGGCACTGGGGAGCGTGGTGGTGGTGCTGGCGGCCGTTCTGGTGGGCAAGGATCTCGTGCCCCTGCTGCTGGGCAGCGCCTATCGCCCGGTGGCCGCCAACCTGGTGCCACTGGCCATCGGCCTGGTGGCCTTGTCGCTGACCAGTGTGGCCAACCTGTCGGCGCTCACGCACGACCGGCCAAGTGTCGCCCTGGCCGCGGCGGTGGTGCGGCTGGTGACGTTCTGGGTGCTGGGCCTGTTGTTCGTCGGCCGCTGGGGAAGCCGGGGCGCCAGCCTGGCCGTGCTGGGCGCCTTGCTTGCGCAGGCTGGGTTCTTCACCTGGCGCATGCGACGGGTGGTCGGGTATTCGTTGCGCCGATGGGTGGGAGTGGTGGGACTGGGAGCGCTCTTTCTGCCGCTTGCACTGCTGCGCTCGTCGCCCGCGATCGACGCCGCCCTGTTCGCAGCCTTCGTGGTGGGCTATGGCGGTCTGCTCTTCTTGCTTGGTTGGGTCACCCCGGATGAGTTGGGTGTCATGGGACGAGCGGTGACTGGCGCGCGCCCGCCGGCCCTGGGGACGTCAGGAGACCAGCCGTCGTGAATCCGGCAGGGACAGCGGAACAGAAGTCGATGCGACTCTCGGTTGTGGTTCCGGTCCACAACGGCGGCGAGGGTCTGCGACTCTGCCTGCAAGCACTGGCGGCCTCGGCGCGCCCGCCCGACGAAGTCATCGTGGTTGACGACGGCTCGACTGATGGTTCGGCTGCGCTGGCGGCTGCTCTCGCCGCGCGCGTGCTGACGACCTCGGCCGGCCCGCGCGGCCCGGCGCATGCGCGCAACCGCGGGGCCGAGACAGCCACCGGCGAGGTGCTGGTCTTCATCGACGCCGACGTGGCGGTGCATGCGGATACCCTCGCGCGCATGGAGGCGCTTCTCGCGGGCGAGCCCGACGTGGCAGCGGTCTTCGGCTGCTACGACGACCATCCCCCGGCGCGCAATCCGGCCAGTCTCTACAAGAACCTGCTGCACCACTATGTCCATCAGCACGGAGCGCGCGAGGCTGGCACGTTCTGGTCCGGCTGTGGGGCCATCCGGCGGGCGGTGTTCTGGGCCACGCGCGGATTCGACGAGACCTGGACGAGCATGGAGGACGTCGAGCTGGGCGCGCGCCTACGCCAGGCGGGCCTTCGCATTCGATTGTGTCCCGAGATCCAGGCGGCGCACCTCAAGCGATGGACCTTGGCCAGCCTCTGGCGCACCGACATCTTTGGCCGCGCGGTTCCTTGGACGCGCCTCATTCTACGGCAGGGGCGCTTGTCCACCGACCTCAACCTCGACTGGCGCAGCCGCCTGAGTGCCTTGGCGGCGTGGGCGCTGCTCGCGTGCACGCTGCTGGTCCTGGCATTCGGGTTGCTGGGGCTGGGACGGCTGGTCGGAGCGAACCTTCCCAGGGTTCCCCTATCAGCGATTTGGCCGGGGCTGGGTGTGCTGCTGGCCAGCGCGGGCGTGACCGTGCTCAACGCCGACCTCTATCGCTTCTTCTTCCGACGGGGCGGGGCCCGCTTTGCGTTGATCGCTGCAGCCCTGCACGTCGCCTACCTGTTGTACAGCAGTCTGGTATTTGTCTGCCTGTTGGTAAGCCATCGATTGCGCGGTAGCGTGGGGCGTTCTCGTGAGGCGACGATCAAATAGGCGTGCGCAGCCGGCCTCGCGACCGCTGGCGAGCGACCCGGCGGTTGGCGGAAATCGCCTGCGGGCGGCGCTGGCTCGCACTCGCGTGCAAGCGGCGCTGCTCTTCCTGTTGCTGCTGGCCGCGTATTGGGCCAACGGCGATATCCTGCCGGGCAACGACCCCATAGCCAGTGTGCGCCTGGCGGGCAAGTTGGTCAGCAAGCACAGGCTGGTTTTCACGCCCGAAGAGGATCCCTTCATGTTCGATTGGCACCTCAGGACGCCCCAGGGTGAGCGGCACGTGCACTTTCACTCCTGGCGATCCAGCGTGAACGGCGAGCCCGTGCGGCCAGCGTATGAGCGCGGAGATCTGAGCGAGCCGGAGGCGAACTACTACTTGATGAAAACGCGCTACCCGAACGTCTACGCCAACCGCTATGGCGTGGGCGCGGCTTTGTTCGCGGTGCCTTTCGTCGCCGCGGTCTATCCCTTTGCCCGCGATCTTTACGACCGGCCCTCCGCGGACATTCTGTGGTTCACCAGCAAGCTGGCGGCTTCCTGCGCGGTGGCGGCCAGCGCGGTGCTGCTCTTCTTGGCAGCCTTGCCGTGGCTGCGGCCCAAGACCGCCGTCTGGCTGGCACTGGCGTATGGTCTGGGCACTTGTGTGTGGAGTTCGAGCAGCCAGGCACTGTGGCAGCACGGCCCCATGGAGTTCTTTCTCGCCCTGGGAACGTATTTCCTGCTGCAAAGGGACCGTCCGCGCGCGGCCTACTGGGTGGGGCTGAGCTACGCTCTGGCCTTTGTCTGCCGGCCTACGGCCGCGGTGGCGGTGGCGGCTGCGGCCATCTACTACTTGGTTTGCGACCGACGGGCGCTGCTTCGCTTCGTGGCAGCCGGCCTGCCCGTGGCCCTGCTGCTGGCGGCATACAACCTGCACGTGTTTGGCACGCTCATCGTGTTGGGGCAGGTGAATGTTGGCGCCGCGACAGCGCGGGCACCGGCGGCGTTCACGCTGCTGCCGGTGGCGGCTGCGGCCACCCATGGATCAACGGCCACGGCCACCCAGATGTTTCACACATCGCTGCTGCAAGGGCTTGGGGGGATCTTGATCAGCCCCTCACGCGGTTTGTTGGTATTCTCCCCGGTGGTGGTGTTTGCCTTCTGGGGGTTGGTGCGCGCGTTCCGGGACAGCCGTTTTGTGGCTCTGCGAGCGGTAGGCCTGGCAGCCCTGGCGCTGTTCCTGGTGGTGGCACGCTGGTACGGCTGGACGGGCGGCTGGGCCTACGGGCCGCGCTTGCTGGCGGATGCGGGCACCTTGCTGGCCTTCTTGGCCATTCCCGTGGCCGAGGAGATTCGGCGCAGCCGCGCACGGGCCGCGGCGTTTGGCGTGTGCTTGGCGTGGGCAGTCGCGGTTCAGGTAGTGGGTGCGTTTGCCTACGACGTCATCGGCTGGAACGAGCGCGTGCTCTTCGTGGTCAAGCAGCCAGGAAAAGAAAGGCCCATCTTGTTCACCACCACAGAGGAAGCCCGGCGCGAGGTCTGGGCGCATGGTGGCTCGATAGAAGAGCGCAAGGTCAACGTCGACAAGCAGGAAGGACTCATTCGCGTTTGGTCCATTCGCGACAACCAGATCCTCTACTACGTCGAGCACTTCTTCGAGGCGCGGCGGCTCAAGCGGATCGCTATCGAGAAGTTCTTGAAGGATAGCGCCTAGTGCCGCCGCTCGAATGTTCGTAGTTGCGACGCTTGAACCTGTTGCCCGCACAGTCGCTTGCGTTGAAAGCGCGCTGCCCATTGTCGTACGATAGGGCATCCTCGGCGAAGCCGGCAATGGCGGACACAGCCAAGGGGTGCCGCTCGATGGATGTTCTGCCGACCCGACCACTGTCGTATAGTTGCAAGACATGACTCTCGCTGCTTTCGCCGGTGCGTTGCTGTTGGCGGCGCTGCCGGTGCGGGTCGAGAGCGACGGCTGTCCGTCGAGTGCGGAGGTGGAGAAGGCTCTCGCAGCCATTCTGCCCGCGGCTTCCGAGGCGGCACAGCCGCACCGGGCGCGCGTGCAGCGGCGCAACGGCGAGCTGCGCATCGAACTGGTCGATGCCGAGGCCAATATGATAGCCGAGCGCCTGCTCGACCGGGACGGATCCTGCGCTGATCTGGCCGAGCTGGCCGCGGCGGTAATCGGAAGCTGGGAAAGCGACGTGCACCCCGAGTTCATGCGGCCACAGGCCGAGCCTTTGCCTGCTCCTGTCGTGGCGATCTCCGCGGCGCCCTCTCGCGCCGCCATGGCCTTTGACGTGGCTCTGGGCGCCTCGCTCTCGCTGGCCGATTCAGCAGCCGCGGGTGGAACGCTGGCCCTGATCTGGGTTCCGCGTGGCGCAGGTCTCGGACTGCGCCTGCTCGCTGCGGGCGAAGCGGCCCGCACGCTCGACCTCGGGGTGGGCCAGGTGCGCTGGCAGCGCTGGATGGGCAGCGCCGAGCTTGACGGACGGTTTGCCCACGGCTCCCTGGTCCTGGATTTGCACGGCGGCCTGGGGTTGGGATGGCTGGTAGCCAGCGGCGCGGGCTTCTCTGAGAACCTGTCGATCTCCACGTTCTCACCAGCCACGACCGCGGGCGTGCGGCTGTCGTGGTGGGTGACGCGCCGGTTTGCCGCCTGGCTTGACCTTGGCGGCCTGTACTTTGTCCGTGGCCAGACGGTTTACAGCCAACCCAGCGGGCGCGCGCGAGAAATCCCACAGCTCTTGGGGCTTGCCAGCATCGGCCTGGCTGTCGGCCGGGTGGAAACTGGTCGGTAAGGTTGGCATGGGCTGGGGACACAGAAAGAGTGCCGTGTCCCAACCCAGCCCTTCCGAACTCACCCTGGCCTCGTCTGCGATGACGCCACCGGAAATGGCGGGCCGGTCCGCGGGCTCAGTGCCGCTGTCGTTCGAGTCAGTGTACCGGGCTCACGCCAAGACCGTCGCCCGCTGGGCCATGCGCCTGCTCGGCCCGAGCACCGACTTCGAGGATGTGGTCCAGGACGTGTTCTTGGTGGTGAGGCGCCGGCTACCCGGGTTCCGCGGCGACGCTGAGATCACGACGTGGTTGTACGAGATCACCGTGCGCGTGGTGCAGGAGGGCCGCCGACGCGCCCGTTGGTGGTCTTGGCTGACGGGACGCGGGCAGAGCCCCAGCCGCGGGCGGATGCCGGCGATATTCGTGCCCACGGCAGAAACGCCGAAAGATCCTCAGGCCCTGCTCGAGGCACGCGAGCGCACGCGTCTGCTCTACCGGCTGCTGGACGAACTGGACGAAGTACACCGAACCACCTTCATTCTGTTCGAGATGGAAGGGCTCTCGGGCGAAGAGATCGCCGCCATCACCGACACGCGCATCAGCACGGTGTGGGTTCGCCTGAGCCGCGCCAGGCGCAAATTCATCGAGCGCATGCGCGCCCTGGAAGCGAGGGAAAAGCCATGAGTCAGCATACAGAAGATCCGATTCCGCGTTGGCGCGACCGGCCCCGCGGCGGCGAGGCCGCCGAGGATCGTGCCGCGGCGCTGATCCGAGGCGCGCTGGTGCCCGGCGAGCCCGACGAGCTGCTTTTGGCGCGCATTGGGCAGCGGTCGCGGCGTCGGTCCCGCTCGTCGCTGGTGCCTCGCCTGGCCTTCACCACTCTGTTTCTGGTTGTGGGCGTGGCCACTGTCTTGGCAGCCCGGCGCGTGGGCTGGCTGGACCGCATCCTGCCCGCGCTCTCGCCCGCGCCAGAACCTGCGCCGCTGCGCGCGCATCGGCCGCGGCACCCGGCCAAGGTGGCGTCGGCGGCACCAGCAGCCGTCACCGACGTGACAGCGCCGGAAGCGCCGGAAGCCAATGAAGCCGTGGCCCCGCCGCCAGGTCCGACCCCAGCCGTGCCGGCTGCCGAAGACCCGCGGCCTCGACGCCAAGCGCACGCTTCTCGTCGAGCGGCTTCTATCGCCAGCCCGGAACCGCCAGCTCCCACTCTTTCGGACGAGGTTCGGGCGCTCGACCAGGCCATCGGGCTGTTGCGCCGGGATCGCAATGCGGGCGCGGCGCTCTCTGCGCTGGATGCCTATCTTGCCGGCTATCCGCACGGCGTTCTCAGCCGCGAGGCGCGCCTGGCGCGGGTGGATGCCCTGCTCATGCTTCAGCGCCTGGACGAGGCACAGAACGCGCTCGAGACCTTGCCGCTCGACAGCCATCGTCGCGAGACCGAACTGCAGGTGATCCGCGGTGAGTTGCGTGCCCGTTCAAACTGCGCCCGCGCCGAGGAGGATTACAGTGCCGTGCTCGCACGCAGCTCGGATGCGGCGCTGGTCGAGCGGGCACTGTATGGCCGGGGCGCGTGCCGAGCCAAGCGTGGGGATGGCGCGGGCGCTGCCGAGGATCTGCGGCGGTATCTCGAACGCTTTCCCAACGGAGCGCATGCGGCGTGGGCGCGGCAGTGGCTGGAAAGTGCGGGCCGGTCCTTCACAAAGGGCGGTTAGGTTCGCCCAAGGCCGGGCCACTCACGAGTAAAGAAGGAGTCCAACATGACCCAACACAAGTTTTCGCTACTCGCCGTGAGCCTGATCGGTGCTTTCGCATGCCAAGCGAACTACGCCCTCGTGGGGATTGAAGACCCCAGCCCTGACAGTGGCACCGGCAGCGTCAGTGAATCTGTGACCGCAGGTGGCGCCGCGGGCGCTACCGGTAGCGGCGCACTGTGTGGCGGAAAAATTCCCACTCGGCAAGGGATCTTCGTGCCCACGGGCAGCATGACGGTGGCGAGGATCGGGCATACAGCGACGTTGTTGCCCAACGGCCAGGTGCTCATCGCCGGCGGGATGGATTCTCTAGCGAGCGCCGAGCTATACGACCCCACGACAGGAACCTTCACGGCCACCGGCAGCATGAATGCGGGAAGGTACTGGCACATGGCGACGTTGTTGCCCAACGGCCAGGTGCTCATCGCCGGCGGCTACGAGTACGGCGCGGGGGACGCCGCGAGCGCTGAACTGTACGATCCAAGCGCCGGGACATTCACCGCCACCGGCAGTATGACCATGGGAAGGGAGGGGCACGCGGCGACGTTGTTGTCCAACGGAAAGGTGCTCATCGTCGGCTACGAGTACGGCGCGGGGGACGCCGCGAGCGCTGAACTGTACGATCCAAGCGCCGGGACATTCACCGCCACCGGCAGTATGACCACGAAAAGGTACCACCACACGGAGACGCTGCTGAGCGACGGCCAGGTGCTCATCACTGGCGGGATCGGCAACGACTATCTGGCGAGCGCTGAGCTATACGACCCCAGCGCCGGGAGATTCACGGCCACCGGCAGTATGACTACAACAAGGTTCTTCCACACGGCGACGTTGCTTTCCGACGGTAGGGCCCTCATCACCGGCGGAGATCCGTCACTGTCTCCCGCTCTCGCGAGCGCGGAGCTGTACGATCCGACGGCCGGGACATTCACGGCCACCGGAAGCATGACCTCGCCAAGAAGTAGTCACACGGCGACAATGTTGTGCGACGGAAAGGTGCTCGTCGCCGGTGCAGCCGAACTCACCGGCGAGCTGCCCGCGAGCGCCGACCTGTACGATGCGCAAGCTGGAAGATTCACGGCGACTGGCAGCATGACGGTGGGAAGGAACGAGCACACGGCGACGTTGTTGTCCAACGGGCAGGTACTGATCGCCGGCGGCGTGGGTGTCGATGGCCAGTTTCTGGCAAGTGCGGAGCTATACCAATAGCCCCGCCAGCGCGCATAGGCACCGCCATCTGCAGTCTGGAAACCCTTCTGGGAGCCGCTTTCGAGGAAGATGGCGTGCCTCTGCCCTCCTACTTGCGCAGCGACTTGCCTGGCAAGGCCGGCGTGATGGTGCTGATGTCCACGCCCAGGGCTTGCAGAACAGTGGGCGTGATGTCTCGTTGCTCGCCCGCCGACGTCACCTGCGGATCGTTGCCGGCGAGAAAGATGTGGGTGGCCTTGGCGTGGTGGGTGGTTCCCACGTCGAAGCCATGGTCAGCGGTGACGTACACGGCGGTGTGATCGTAGAGCCCGTCGGTCTTGAGTTGAGCCACCATTCGCCCCAGCCAGGTGTCGAGAGAAACCAGGGCGCCGTCATACTCGCGTGAACTCTCCCCGTACTTGTGGCCGTTGACGTCCACATCGCCAAAGTGAGCGAAAAGGAAGAAACGACCCTTGGGGCCAAACTTGTCGATTAGGGAAAGAACCTTCTGCCCCACGGCTCGCGCGTCGCGGGGCATGTCGCCATCCCACGCGGTGAGCGTGCCCTTGACCAAGTGGAAAGGCTGACCCAGCAGGTTCTGTTCGACCGCCAGACGCATCTTCTCCAACCTGCGCACCTGCTTTTCATCGTCCTCGCTCGGCTGGTTCGGGCTGGCCGCTTCCATTTCGGCAGGGACCCTGGGTCCGCCCGGGCCCAGGCCCATGGCCTTGCCGGTCACCATGATGGTGGCGATTTCCTTCTTGCCAAAAGCCTGCTGCAGCCGCTCGAAGATCGAAATGCCGAGTGGAATGGGACGAAAGATGGTGTTGGAAAACACGCCCGTGACGTTGGGATCGTACCCGGTCAGCATCTGCGCGTGCCCGGACCTGGTGTCGGTGACGTGGCCCGAGACCTCGATGTCAACCATCCGCCCCTCCTTGATCAGTTGCGCCAGATTGGGCATCTGGCTGCGCTTGAGAGAGTCGTTGATGTGCTCGCGCAGGGCCCCATCCCACGAGATGAGAATGGCGCTGCGTTGGCGCGGTGGGGTCGAGGGTTTGAACGCGCTCGCGCCGACGAGCACAAGCACGAACAGGAACAGGCGGGAACGGACGAACATCGTGGGGATCTTCTAGCACCGAAATGCTCCTGACTTGCACTTGCACTTTGTCAGGCGCTATCGTCTGTCCATGACAAAGACGCACATGACATGGATCCTTGCAGGGGCAATGTTGATGGTCGCTCCGTCGGCCCAGGCCTTGGACATGGGCGGCCTGGCCAAGAAAGCCGCGGGGGGCGCGGCCACAGCGGCGCGCGACAAAGCGGCCAAGGAAGTCAATGCCAAGCTTCTGGCCGAGGGGCGAAAAAACCAGTGCAGCTTCAAGACCGACAGCGACGAGCTGGCTGCTGGTTGTGACAAGAAACTCAAGAACCTGGCCAACTCGCTGGTCGAGGCGAAGAAGCGGCTGAGCGTGGCGGGCGTGACCAATTTCAAGTTCGAGGTCTCCGGGCACACCGACTCAAGTGGCAAGCCCGAACACAACAAGGAACTGTCGGGCAAGCGCGCCGCCGTGATCGTGCGCGAACTGGTGGCGCGCGGGATCGCCAAGAGCGAGATCGTGGCCATCGGCATGGGCTCGGAACGCCCCCTGGTTACGCCTGACAACACGCCGGCCAAGAAGGCGAAGAACCGCCGCTACGAGATCCAGGTGCGCTTCTAGTCTGGATTGCCTTGCCATGAGCAAGAGCGCGCGTCTCGCACGTGGCGGCCTCGCGGCTTTGGCCATTGTGGGTCTGGCGTGCTCGCGGACCAGTCTTCTGGCACCAGACGGTGCTCAGGTCACGGGTGCCGCAGTTGATTCCGCCGATTCCATGCCCAGCCTCTCGCCCGATGTCAGCGGCGTCGACCGCGTGGTGGACACTGTCGCCGCCAGCCTGTGCGGCAACGGCAAGCTCGACCCTGGCGAGGAGTGTGACGATGGCAATACCGAGGACGACGACGGCTGTTCGAGCCAATGCGTGATCGATTGCTACTACAACTGTCAATGCCACCCCTGGGATCCGCCATGCGTCGACGCTCGCGTGTGTGGCAACGCGGTGCTGACTTCCGACGAGGAGTGCGACGACGGCAACACCCTGAGTGGCGACGGCTGCTCAGGGTCTTGTCAGTTGGAGCCAGGCTGGACCTGCGTGCCGGGAAGGGGTTGCTTCCCCACCTGCGGTGACGGACGAATGGTCGGGTGGGAAACCTGCGACGACGGCAACACCCACGACGGCGACGGGTGCGCCAGCAACTGTCTGGCTGAGCCGTGCTGGGACTGTTCCGTCGGCACCTGCAGCTATCAATCGTGCGCAGACGGCGGACAGGACGCTGGCGAGGCCTCCGTCTGTGGCGACGGCGTGATTTCGCCGGGCGAGCAATGTGACGACGGCGACCTGAACACCGACCAGGGCTATGGCACCTGCACAACCCGGTGCAAGATCGGGCCCTTCTGCGGCGACGGCCAGGTGAATGGCCCCGAGGAGTGCGACTTGGGCAGCGGCAACGGCAAGGTCGATGGCAAAGGTGGGTGTAGCTTCGGATGCTCGAGCCCTCACTATTGTGGCGACAGCATCATCGACTCGGATAGGGGCGAACAGTGCGACCTCGGTGACCTGAATGGGGTGCCACTCGACCCCAACGGGCAGCCGTCTGACACCGGAATGCTCTCGTGCACCAAGAACTGCTTGATACCCTTTCCCCAGCACTAGCGGGGGCGCGGCCAGGCGATGGAAGGATGGCGAGGGCCTTCGCGGATCACTGGGACCCAGTGGCGAGCTCGGTCAGGCACGTGACCCCCAGGGTCGTTCCAGGGGCCGCCACTGAACCCGACGGCCGCAAAACGGAAATCCTTTGGCCCTTGTACGCGACATTTTTGCAGCCTAGGGCGGTGTTATCGTAGGAGAGATACCAGCAAGGCCGCGAGTCCTGGCTGATGCTGCTAGCGAGAAGGGTGTCGACTGTTTGTTGGTCAGAAAGGCTGGGGTCGAGACTGGTGGGGTCGAGGATCTTCCCCTGGGCGTCTTTGCACTCAGAAAGCGTGGTCTCCGTGTAGCTGGGTTGCAGCCAGCTATCAACGCCCGGCGTGGAGCACGGACTTCGGTCGACAACCACGCATTCAGGCTCGACGATATCGGGTGTATTGGGATCCGTGTCGATCAATGGGTAAGTGACACAGCCAGGCGTCAGCACCTGAACCATCCCATTTCCAATAATGGCATTCGTGAAGTCCGAACTACAGATGCTGAACACTTGCCCCTTGTCGCCGAAAGCATCGACAAACTTCTTCAAGCGAAGACCACCATAGGCTTTGTAGATATTGCCATCAGTAGACTTCTGATCGGGAATCGAGCAAATGGGCATGTAGTCCCACAGGCTCTGCTGCGCTACCGGTAGCGAGGTGGAATCCTTGCCAATCTGGTATTGATTGCTGGTCTGAAGAGTGGCCGGGAGGTTCGTGTCGTTCGGGCCCGGGGGCCAGCCGATGATTCCCGACACGAAAATCTTCTGCCCGGCCTGGTCTCCCTTGGTCCAGTTGACGCTGTCGATCATCTCCTGAACGTCGATGAGGGGCAAATAGGCGTAGTCCGGGTGGTTGGGATCAAGCTGCTCCTTGGCTGTGCAGTCGGAAAAGTCGTGGGTGAACCCTGAGCCTGTGTATCCGACTGCCGGGTCGTAGTCGGGAATGGGCTGGCCGCCACAGAGATGGCCGCGTGCCGCGCATCGCAGGGTCGTGGTGTCGCCCGGATCTCCTCTGGTCTGCATGTTGAACATGTCATCGTTCTGGGTGTCGTCGTTGTTGGCAGAGCAGTCATCTTGGTCGGTGATGAGAACGATGAAGAGGTAGGCGTAGGACCGCAAGAAGCCGTTGTTGGCGGTATTGATATTGGGTTGGGGAATGAGAGCCACGCGAGTGGCTTGCAATAGGTGCTGTTCTTCGCAGCCATTGCTTCCCACTGCCGTGGCCAGGCAAGTGAACACGTCTTCAATAGTCCGGCCGGAGTAGTTCCGTTGCAGGCCATCTTCTCCGTCGGGCCTTGCGACATCCTCGATCCAGCGCGCACCTGGCAGGAGGCCGCATCCGTCTGCTATCGGGTTGTTCGGATTTGTGGCGGCTGCGCTGCCCGGCGCGACCGAAGCTGTCAGGTCGTTGGGATCGTTGCCCCACAGAAGGCCTCTGTCGCCCAGGCCCGCGCCGCAGTTGCCGCCCATGGCACCCATGCCAGCCCCCATGTTGCTGCTGACCACGCCGATGTGCACGTCGGGCAAGCCACCCGGAAGCATCTTCAGGGAGGCGATCATCTTGCGGAAGTTCTGAGCCAGCACAGCCTGTTTGGGCGCCATGGACAGGGAATTACCGATCACAAACAAGATGTCGATCGGCCGGCTGGGGCCGTCAGCCGGGAAACAGACTTGGGTCCGTCCTCCGTCGTCAGGCGCTCGGGACGCGCAGGCGAAGAGAAGCAAGGGGAGTACGGCTGGCAGGCGCCAGCAATGGCCGAGCAGCAAGAACCGTGGAGATCGACGGATCATGAAGACCCTCCTCGTGGACAAGCCCAAACGACGGTCGGAGTTCTGTGGCAGTTCACTGCAAGACGCGCGCCGAATTGATTTCCAGCCTCTGGCGGCGCATTCAAAGGGACAAGCGGTCTCCGCCAATTCCGCTGCCCGCCAACAAGGGTGGCATTCTTGCCAACTTGGTATTGAAGACCAGGTCGGCCGTCTGGTCGTTGCAATTGGGAACTTCTCTGCGCGCCGGTTGTCGGATCGACTCCCTCGCGCGAACCATGGACATGGCGCTGGCCCCGGGCTCCCGGACCTGTCCCTGCTCGACAGCGGATCAGCGGGTCTGTGAACGCGTGGCCAGGTCAATGGCACCGAGGAGTGCGACTTGGGCAGCGGCAACGGCAAGGTCGATGGCAAAGGTGGGTGCTGCTTCGGATGCATGACACCTCACTATTGTGGCGACAGCATCATCGACTCCGATAGGGGCGAAGAGTGCGATCTCGGGGACCGGAATAGGGGCGCGGCCAGGCGATGGAAGGATGGCGAGGGCCTTCGCGGGTCACTGGGACCCAGTGGCGAGCTCGGTCAGGCACGTGACCACCAGGAGCGTTCCAGGCGCCGCCACTGAGCCCGACGGCCGCAAAGCGGAAATCCTTTGGCCGTTGTACGAGACATTCCTGCAACCCAGGGCGGTGTTGTCGTAGGAGAGGTACCAGCAAGGCCGCGAGTCCTGGCTGATGCTGTTAGCGAGAAGGGCGTCGACGGCAGCTTGGCCGCCAGCACCGCTGGGGTCGAGACTGGCGGGATCGAGGATCTTCCCCTGGGCGTCTTTGCATTCGGAGAGGGGTTTCACTGCCCAACCGGTTTGCTGGCAGTAGCCCATTCCCAGGGTAGTGCAAGGACTCTGGTAGTAAACCTGGCAGTCGGGCTCGATTTCGGGCGTATTCGGGTCAGTGTCGATCAATGGGGCATCGATGCAGCCGAACGTCAAAACCACGAGCGAGTCGCCATCCGGAACCTGGACCATCGCATTCGTGAAATCCGAGTTACAGATGCTGAACACTTGCCCCTTGTCGCCGAAAGCATCGACAAACTTCTTCAAGCGAAGACCGCCGTATGCCTTGAAGATGTTGCCATCAGCAGACATCTGGTTGGGATCCCAGCAAATGGGCATGTAGTCCCACAGGCTCTGCTGCGCTACCGGTAGCGAAGTGGCGTCCTTGCCAATCTGGTATTGATTGCTGGTCTGAAGAGTGGCCGGGAGGCCAGAGTCGTAAGGGCCCGGGGGCCAGCCGATGATTCCCGACACGAAAATCTTCTGCCCAGCCAGGGCTCCCTTGGTCCAGTTAACGCTGTCGATCATTTCCTGAACGTCAATGAGCGGCATGTAGGCATAGTCAGGATGGTTGGGGTCAAGCTGCTCCTTGGCTGTGCAGTCGGAAAAGTCGTGGGTGAACCCTGAACCCGTGTATCCCACTGCCGGGTCGTAGTCAGGAATGGGCTGGCCACCACAGAGATGGCCGCGTGCCGCGCATCGCAGGCTGGCGGTGTCGCCCACGTCTCTCTTGGCCTGCATGTTGAACAAGTCATCGTTGTTGGTGGGGTCGGGGTAGGCAGAGCAGTCATCTTGGTCGGTGACGAGAACGATGAAGAGGTAGGCGTTGGACCGCAAAAAGCCGTTGTTGGCGGTATTGATATTGGGTTGGGGAATGAGAGCCGCTCGAGTGGCTTGCAGTAGGTGCTGCTCTTCGCAGCCGTTGCTTCCCACGGCCGTGGCCAGGCAAGTGAACACGTCTTCAATTGCCCGACCGGAGTAGTTCCGTTGCCGGCCATCTTCTCCGTCGGGCCTTGCGACATCCTCGATCCAGCGCGCGCCTGGCAGCAGGCCGCACCCATCGACGATCGGGTTGTTCGGATCCTGTGCGGCTGCGCTCCCCGGTGCGACCGAGGCGGTCAGATCGTTGGGATCGTTGCCCCACAGAAGGCCCCTGTCGCCCAGGCCCGCGCCGCAGTTGCCGCCCATGGCACCCATGCCAGCCCCCATGTTGCTGCTGACCACGCCGATGTGCACCTCGGGCGAGCCACCCGGAAGCCTTGCCAGAACGGCGATCATCTTGCGGAAGTTCTGAGCCAGCACAGCCTGTTTGGGGGCCATTGACGGGGAATTGCCGATCACAAACAAGATGTCGATCAGCCGGCTGGGGACGCCAGCCGGGAAAGAGACTTGGGTCTGTCCTCCGTGGTGTGGCCCTGGCCAATCCGGCGCTCGGGACGCGCAGGCGCAAGAAACCAAGGGAAGAACAAGGGCGAGCCACCAATGCAAGTCTTGCCAACGGCTGCCGGGCAGGAGCTGCGAAGTGAGACGCACCATGAGGATCCCCCATTCAGCTCACAGCAAGACCCGTGCCGCGGAGATCTCCAGCCTTCATTGCTGGAAGTCCCGATTCCCGCCAACATAGGTGGCACTCGGGCCAACTTAGTATCGTCTGTCGTTTTGATGAACTTTGGTGAGGTCTGATGGATGCACTTTGCCTCCCGCTAGGTTAGAACAGCAGACAACCATCCTGTCGGTGAGATACACAAGAGGAGATAGTCGATGATAAAGATTGCTACCAGGTCTTTGGTTCTGCTTCTCGCATTCTCGGTTGTTCTTGCGGCTTGCGGAGGCGGAAGTGGCCGTGGCGGCGGCGCGGGCAGTGGCGGTGGCGGTGGCGGCGCAGGCAGCGGTGGTGGCGGTGCCGGCGGAGGACAAGGCAATGGCTATACCGTGACCTACGATGGCAACGGCGCTACCGTCGGCGACGTCCCGGTTGACCTGAACAACTATGCGGCGGGGCAGACCGTCACGGTGCTCGGAAATACCGGAAACCTCGCGTACACCGGGTATTCCTTCGTGGCATGGCAGACCAAGGCTGACGGATCCGGCGTGACCTATGCGCCAGGCCAGACGTTCCAGATGAGCACGGCAAGTGTCACCCTGTATGCCCTATGGAGCGCGGGCTATGCCTACGTGACAAATCAGATGGGCCAAAACATTTCGCAGTACACGATCGGCCCGAATGGGGCGCTTACCTCTATGACCCCGGCCACGGTCGCAGCGGGTAGCGAACCCATGTCAATCGCCATCGCGCCCTCGGCCAAGTACGCCTACGTGGGGAACAACCAAGACGGCACCGTATCCCAGTACACGATCGGACTGAATGGGGCGCTCACCCCAATGACCCCGGCCTCGGTCACGACCGGGACAGGGACCCCGTGGCCGATCTCCGTCGCAATCGACCCCTTGGGCACATACGCCTACGTGGTGAACGAGCTGGCTGGTAACTATGGCAACCTCGTTTGGTTCGCCATCGGCGCGAATGGGGCGCTCTCCTCCCCGTCCGCGCCGTACTCATTAGGGACTTACTATCTCTCCTCTATTGCGATCCACCCCTCAGGCAAGTACGCCTACGTGACCACCTTGCGCAATGACTACCTGGTCTATCAGTACACGATCGGCGCGGATGGGGCGCTCACCCCAATGACCCCGGCCTCGGTCCCGGCGGGCTCGGGTCCCCGGCAGATCACGCTGCACCCCTCGGGCAGGTACGCCTACGTGGCGTGCTACGATCTCGGAACCATCTCTCAGTACACGATCGACCCGAATACCGGGGCGCTCACGCCGATGCCTTCAATCACGGCGGGGCTGCAACCCTTCACCATCACGGTCCATCCCTCGGGCACGTACGCCTACGTGCCAAACTCGAACGGCAATAACGTCTCTCAGTTCACCATCGACCCGAATAGTGGGGCGCTCACCGCCATGGCTACGGCCACGGTCGCGACGGGGATGGGGCCGGTAGCCCTCGCCGTCGATCCCTCGGGCAAGTACGCCTACGTAACGAACAGTGCACAAGGCAACATTTCGCAATTCACAGTCGGTATCGATGGCGCGCTTACAGCCATGCCCAACACGGTCCCAGCGGGGTCGGGCCCCTGGTCCATCACCACCCTAGGAAAATAGCGTGGATGTGAAGAAGTGCCAACGCTTAGCACTCTTCTTCGCCGCCCTGTGCATTGTGTCGGTAGCTTTCTTCGAAAGCTACCTGCCCTACTATCTTGCCGATCACAACAAGCCGCCGTCAGCGACGTTTCTTGGCCAGGTGGCCCACACCACCGACCAGAACATGTATTTCTCGTTCATCCGCCAGGCGTATGACGGAAACATCCTCTTCAACAATCGCTTGACCGCCGCGCCCAACCAGGGCGCTTTTGTCAATCTTCAGTTTCTCGCCGTTGGGCGAGTCATGCGCCTGTTTCATCTGTCGGCCAACGCTGTCTATCAGATGTGGCGTCTGGCCGGAGTCTGCTTCTTGGTCTTCGGCTTCACGCTGCTTTCCCTGGTGGCCTTGCCGACCTTTTCCAAGCGGCTGGCTTCTCTCTGCGTCTTCATTTTCTGCAGCGGGTTTGGAACCTTCATTTTCTTGGCGGCTCGCAGAGGACTCGTGTCCCACGACACCGTCGTCGGACTGGCGCCCGATCTCTGGTCAGGCCTGCTGCCCTTTCCGCAGCTCATGCTCAACCCGCACTTTTCCCTTCCCCACGGCCTCATGCTCATCGGCGGCGCGCTGTTTCTCATGGCCGAAATGCGCAACCAATCCCCGTGGCTCTATGTGGCCTCCGGGACCGTGTTTCTCATCAATGGCTTTGTCCGCCCCTACGATCTCATCTCGCTGGCGGTGGTGATCCCGGTCTTTGTTGCCAGCGAGGCCATCCGGCGCTTCGACTGGCGCAGCAGCGCCCTGCGTGCGATTCCGCTGGCGATGTCGTTGCCGGCGCTCGCGTACTCAATCTGGCTCTTCGAGTTCCATCCCATCTTCAAATACTGGTCGCAGCAAGGACACAACATCACATTCATGCCTTCGCCGCAGGTTCAGTTGTTCGCGTACGGCAGCATTGGCCTGCTTGCCCTGGCTAGACTGCTGCAGTTCAGAAGCAACCCGCTTTCCTTGGTCGAGCGGTTTCTGCTGGTATGGTTCGTCGGAATTTTCGCATGCGTCCATCTGGGCAGCCTGATACCAGCGCTCGGGTTCAGCCCGCAGAACGCCATCCCGCTCTTTGCGCCGCTGGTTGTGCTGGCCTTTTCTCTCCGCCTGCACCTGCGACCCTTGCGTCGCGGGCTATTTCTTGCAGGGGTGGCTGCCCTGCTGGTCATCGGCAACCTCGGCGGCGTGGCCTATTCTTCGCAGCAATTCATAGGCGGGCGCGACGCCCACAAGTTTTACGCCACGGCCGACGAAATGGCGGCCCTGGACTGGCTGGACAAGAACCTGCGGCCAGGCGCCGTGGTGTTGGCCCTGCCACCGGTGGCGAGCCGAATCAGCAAGTACACCAGCGCCTCGTCGCTGGTGGGACATTACAGCGTGACCCCGAAATACAATTCCACCATGGCCCGGGTAAAGCGCGTGTTGGCGGCCCACGAGTTCACGCCCTCCGAGCTGCACCGGCTGCGCCACCTGGGGGCCGACTATCTCTTCGTCGGCCCGCAGGAGCAGCATGGACTTGGCTTTGATCCGGAGACGGCGCCTGGCCTGACGCGGGTTTTCGCTCAGGGAAGCGCGGCCATCTACAAAGTGGCGTCCCTGACGGAATAGCAGCATCGCGATCAGCTTGCAGGCCAGACTTAGGACGGGTACCTCACTTGCTCACAGGCGCCTCAGTGGTTGGGGCGCGCTGGCCCAGATACCGCTTTGCTGGTGAGGCCGGGCAGGAAAAGGAAATTGGGGACCTTAGACCAGTCGCCCAGATAGATGTGGGTTTCCGTGCCGGCGAGCGCCTTCAGCGCCTCGTAGCCCTGGAGTTGAACCGCCAGCGGCGTCAGCGTCTGGTTGTGGGCCCTGGCCTTCTCGGCCACCGCTTGCGCCTCGTACTTGGCGGCGTCGGCCTCGGCCTTGGCGCTAATGACCTTCTTGGCTCCCTCGGCCTCCTCACGCAGCTTCTCGAGTTCCACTTGCTTCTTGGCGAGATCGATCTCCTGCAGCTTCTCGCGCAAGGTGGCCTCGGCTTTCAGACGCGCCTGTTCTGCCTGGTTGGTGACTTCAAGTTTCTTGCGCATGGCCTCGTTCTCCAGAAGCGTCTTCTGTCTCGCGGCGTCCTGCTCGGCCGCGAGCTTCTCGCGCACCGCCGTCACGATGGCATCTGCGTACTTCAAGGACTCCAGGGTCACCGAGGCGATTTCCAGGTGCTTGCCGGCGATGCGCCGGCGCAGATCGCGCTCCACCTCATCCTCTACCTGCTCATTGCGCTTCATCAGGTCAAGGTAGCTGTGGCGCGCGAAAACCCCGCGCGCAGCGCTGCGGAACTCCGGTCCGATCACCTCGTCATAGAAGTTGGTCCCGATCTCAGTGTCCAGCTCGTACAACTCGGCGCGCACGGGGCGGTAGATGACGGCGATCCTCAACTCGAGCTGTAGACCCTCCGAAGAGGTGGTGCGGATCTCCTCACTGCGCGTGGAGTAGGTGACGTCGAAATCCTCCATGCGACCCAGGAACCCGACATAGTGAAGACCAGGCCCGACAGGCTCCCGGTACAGCGTACCGCGGAACCGGTCGAAGTATAGACCGAGGTGCCCAGGCTCGACGGTTGCGGCGCACGCCGAGAGCATCAAACACATCGCTGCCACGAATATACGCACGTCGACCTCCTTCAAGGTTGAATGCTGTCGAGCCATCCGGAAAGATCCTGCGCCATGCGCTCCAGGCACCGCGTGCCGACCTCGGCCGCCGAGCCCAGTGCGCCCTCGGTCTTGCAGTAGCCGCGCGTCTGGCCCAAATAGACACGTCCCGACTTGGTGCGCAGGGTGACGCGCGTCTCCAGCTCCACCGTCAGCAACCCGTCATGCCGTTCAGCCTGCGAGCGGATGAGATCGACCTGCATCTGCCATCCCCCCTTGCGCTCGTTGCGATGGCGCTCGGCCCAGGAAGAGCACACTGCGCTGATGGCGTCCCCAACCGCAGGAACAACCCGGGAGAAAGCCCAGCGTGCACCCGAAACCGGCAGCGGATCGGCAGCGCCGACGTTTGCAGAAACCACCTCGAGTTGAGTGCCGCCCGGCAATGGCGTCCGGACGGGACGAAGCTCGATCATCTGAACGCTGCACTGGGTGAGCAGAAGGAAGCTCATCCAGGCAGGGCACAATACAGAGCGGGACAGGCGGAGCATGTCCTGAACAGTGTAGCAAGCCTTGAAAGAACGCAACGCCGTTACTTTCTGTGCGGCCGGCCGTCGTCTAGTCAATCTCCCAACGTGCCCGGCGTCGACGCAAGATTGCCAGGGCGAGCAGGCTGAACACGCCAGCAAGCGTCGAGTGCGGGGACCCACCCGCCACTCGGCAGCCACAACCTCCGGCATTGCTGGAATGGCCGCTTCCACTGTTCCCGGCAACGCCTGTCTCGCCTCCGCCGTCCATGGCGTACCCGGCATCGCCAGGGCTGGGGACGCCGCCCGCGCTCGTACTCACACCGCCGGCACCCCCGTTCGCGCCGCCAGTTCCCGACATGCCGCCGGTACCCATGGCACCGCCCGCATTGGACAAGCCTCCTGTCGCGACAAGCGTGCCGCCGCTACTGGCCGCACCGTTCATCGTGCCACCGGTGGATTGGGTACCACCGGTGTTGGCCTGGCCTCCGACTACGAAGCTTGTCGTGCCTCCGGTTCCGCTCATGCCACCCAAGACCTGGGTTGCGCCGGTGCTGGCAACGCTCCCTCCCGTCGCTTTCGATCCTCCGGTGCCGATTGTGCCACCCGTGGCCGCCGTCCCTCCCGTCGCCTTCGAGCCACCGCTGCTGGTTGTGCCACCCATGGCCACGGTCCCTCCCGTGGCTCTTGAACCACCGCTGCTGGTTGTACCACCCATGGCCACGGTTCCTCCCGTGACTCTTGAACCGCCGCTGCTGGTTGTACCGCCCGTGGCGCCGGATCCGCCTGTACTCGTGGTGCCGCCTGTTCCGGGCGCACCGCCGGTACCGGCGGTGCCGTTGTACTCGTACGCACCAATATCGGGAGTGCTCGAGCGCGTCGCGGGATTGAAACACCTCGCCACTCCGCCAAGACTCGCGATGGTGGTGTAGTCAATCGTATAGGTCCACCAGCTGGCCCCGCCCGGGCTGCCCTTCTTGATGCACGTCGGGTCGAATCCGATGTCCGTCGTGGGAGCCCCAGAGGCCGTCCCTTTGTCAACAATGTTCGCCGTCGCGGAAGAGGTCAGATGAAAATCTGGGTTCGTGCCCGCCGGATCCACAAAGAATGGCGTTGCCGCATTGGCATTGACCGCGTAGTTCGTCGTCTGGGTCGGCACTTGGCCGCCAAATGCACTCTGCGTGTTATTGTACCCACTCGCTGCAGCCAAGTTGTTCTGAAACACGGTACCGCTCGTCGACGTCGCGTCCGAATAGTAGATCTCGCCTGGACTGCTGGGCGCGCCCTGGGCATCACTGGGCTCTAGGCCGTCGTGGTAGCAGGTGTTGTTGACGACATGCGACCCGCCACTGGTTGTAAGGCGAATGCACGACCCGCCGTTGCGGAATCCAATGTTGTTCTCGAACAAGGCACCGCTGCTCCCTTGGTCTAGAATGAAGCCACTCCCGTCTGAATGGTGGGAGGAGATGTCGATGTTCTCGAAGGACACGTTGCTTTGAACGATGTTGTCCTGATAGGTCCCACCTGCTGTATATAGGTTGACCCCGCTCGACCAGGAAGGCTGCTGATTACCATTGTGCGCGACGAGGTTCTGCTGGATCAAAACACCCGTCGCTTTGTAGAAGGCGATCCCGTTGATGCCATTGCCGTCTGCAATGCCATTGATGAATTCGACGTGACTCGAGGGATTGTTCCAGCCATTGGAAAAGCCACTGGACTGCCAGTTGCGCGAGGCGATGCCGTCGAAGCGCACGTATTGCACTGCCGCACTCGGCTCTACGCCACAGCCGACCCCACCTCCACCGTCAAGAATGGGCAGCTGACCGTCTACCGCCTTGAAGGTAATCCAGGCGCCAGAATTGCCACTCGCCCCATTGCGAATGTATTGCCCCGAGTAGGTCCCGCCGAGCAGATAAATGGTGTCGCCCGGCTGGAATGACTTGCCGCTCAGGTTGTAATCGAGCGCGCAGGGCGCTGGTTGAGTGCAGGCCGCGCTGCTGCTCCCAGTCGGTCCGTAGTAATACGTTGCCGCACGTGCCCAGGAACTCGCGACCAACGCGGCCGATAGGGTCGAACAGATCGCCAGCTGCTTCATGATCTGGGATTCCCAGAGAATCGGGATTCTTGGGCAAGACTTGGCTCGAACAGGGTTGGTAGACAGTCGGAATGCATCGCCATAGAGTATGGGCCAATCGGGAACCAATGAGAAGGCCGTGCTGGCTGCCCAACGCATCCGCGCGAGATGATTGCTGGAGTCTGGGACCGCGGGCAGCTCGACTGCCCAGCTGACGCCATGCCGACCGGCTGGCTAGCGGCCGAGGCTGCGCAGGCTGCGGCCCACGCTCTCGCCGTCCACGCGCCCGTGTACGTCGCCCTTTTCCTTGGCCACGACCGCGCGCTCGAACCACGGCTTCGCCTCGGCATGCTGGCCGAGACTCGACAGGCAGTAACCTACCTGATGCAGGCTGCGGCCCAGGCTCTCGCCGTCCACGCGCCCGTGTATGTCGCCCTTTTCCTTAGCCGCGACCGCACGCTCGAACCACGGCTTCGCCCCTGCGTGCTGGCCAAGGCTCGACAGACAATAACCTACCAGATGCAGGCTGCGGCCCAGGCTCTCGTGGTCCACGCGGCCATGCACATCGCCCTTTTGGGCCGCCGCGACCGCGCGCTCGAACCAGGGCCTCGCCCCTGTGTACTGGCCAACACTCGACAGGCAATCACCTACCTGGTGCAGGCTGCGGCCCAGGCTCTCGTGGTCCACGCGTCCATGCACGTCGCCCTTTTGGGCCGCCGCGACCGCGCGCTCGAACCAGGGCCTCGCCCCTGTGTACTGGCCAACACTCGACAGGCAATCACCTACCTGGTGCAGGCTGCGGCCCACACTCTCGCTGTCCACGCGCCCGTGTACGTCGCCCCTTTCCTTGGCCACGACCGCGCGCTCGAACCAGGGCCTCGCCTCGGCGTGCTGGCCAACACTCGACAGGCATTCTCCTACCTGGTGCAGACTGCGGCCCAGGCTCTCGTGGTCCACGCGTCCGTACACATCGCCCCTTTCAGCCGCCGCGACCGCGCGCTCGAACCAGGGCCTCGCCTCCGCGTATTGGGCAACACTCGACAAGCAATAACCTACCTGGTGCAGGCTGCGGCCCAGACTCTTGTGGTCCACGCGTCCATGCACGTCGCCTTCTTCAGCCGCCGCGACCGCGCGCTCGAACCAGGGCCTCGCCTCTGCGTACTGGCCAAGACTCGCGAGACAATAGCCTACCTGATGCACACTGCGACCCAGGCTCGCGTGGTCCACGCGCCCGTGCACGTCGCCCTTTCCCTTAGCCGCGACAGCGCGTTCGAACCAGGGCTTCGCCTCTGCATGCTGGCCAAGACTCGACAGGCAGTAGCCTACCTGGTGCAGGCTACGGCCCAGGCTCGCGTGGTCCACGCGCCCGTGCACGTCGCCCGTTTCAGCCGCCGCCACGGCCTGTTCTGACCATTCTCGGGCTTCGCTGAATCGACCGACCTTCGCAAGAGCCCTACTAATGGTGTGGCAGTCATCACGGCCAGTGGGTATGTTTATGAGCTCCCAGTCGGTGACCAGATTGGGGTACGCTTCCAGTTGCTCTCGCAGATGGGTGCTTGCCGGGTTGGCGATGAATGCTTGCGCTGCGTTGATGAATGCCTCTCGGTACCGGGCCAGGATGGACTTGGGCATCGTCCGTCCTCCGCGCGCCCGGACGAACCTAGCTACCAACCCGTGCATGCGGAAGAAGCTGGCGGACGTTGGCGCAGGCTGAAACATTGCGGCTATCGATGCTCTAGTGGCAAACACGCCGGATAGTCTGCCTGGGAAACCACCGGCCAAAGAATACGCGACTCGCGTAGCGACCCCGCGAAGTTCCGAGGCTCGGCAGCCGGGTTTGCGCTGTCTACTGCCTACGGAATGAATATCGGGATCGGAACTTGGCAGGTTCCGGCCACCGTCAACCACTTGATGGTGTTCGTCCAAAATAGCGGAACTTGATAGTCCGGATGGCTAACCCACTCGCTGTTGTAGGTGATCCACTCATCGCCCCAAACGTCCACGTGGCCTTTGCCAATCTGGATGGCCTCGCCGACCCGGTATCCGCCTCCGGTTGCATAGACGGTGAAGTTGGACTGCGGGTCTGGGCTTGCCGGGCCGTTCACTTCATATCCGTTGTCCACACCCACCGCGGTGACGCCAGTAGTGATGGGGTGGGCTACGAATTCCGTGATAGGGACCGTGGTTGCACTCGCACCCTTTTTCAGAATCTGCACCTCGCCGTAGCTTAGCCCGAAGGGAGCAAGGAGAATGTTGACGTTGGCATTGTCCTTCGGGGGACTGGAGTATCCCGTCATGGTCATGAGACCGCCGCCCTTGTTGACCCAGTCGGAAAGCACCTGCGCCTCGGCGGCCGTATAGGCTCGCCCCTTTCCGTACAGATAGATGTCCTCAATGACAATAATGTTGAACGGGGTGATGAGATCAGCAGTCAGCACCTGGCTGCCCAGCGAGACCACCGCTCCGCTGCTGGCTCGGCCCGCGATCCAAGTACCGAACACGTCGAGCGTGCCATGCGTCCCAGGATTGCCCACGGTCGCAATCTTGATGCAGTCACAGATGCCATCATTGTTGACATCGAGATCGTCGACGATCCCATTGCAATCGTTGTCCAGACCGTCGCAGATCTCGGGCGACGGGGAGCACTGGCAGACACTGCCACTCTGGCCGTTCATCGTTCCACAGTTCCAACCCGCGATACAATCTGATGTGCTGCCACAGGTCGTCGTGCAGACACCCGTTCCGCTGCTGAGCGGAATACAGATTCCACTTGGGCAACTCGCGTTGTCGGCACACCCATTCGCGCCCGCTGCGCCGCCACCTCCACTCGAACCACTAGCGCCAGCAAGACCGACGGTCACGATAGCAGGCAGTGGCGACGAACTGCCGCCCGTGGCAAGTCCTCCTCCTCCGCCTCCGACCGACCCGGCACTGCCTCCGGCCGACCCAAGACTGCCTTCGACAAGGTCATTTCGACACGCGCCAGCCAAGATGGCTGAGCCCACAATGAAACTCGAAATCCATCTGAACAACCAGGTCGGCCGACAAGAGATCATGCCCGATCCTTTCCTGTCGATTTGCCACGCGGTTCGACTCCGCCATAACCAGGTCGATCCTCTATCAGGTGTTTGACAAAAAGGTAAGTCGAACTGATTCTGTTTCGCTCTCGCATCGCTGGCAAGAGCTTTGGCAGGGCAACTGACAAGCAGCTCGCGCACGGAGATATACGCCGCACAATTCTTTGACGGGAAGGCTGACTCCATGACCCTAACTCAAAGAAGTCTTTTTCGCCTTCGCGCCAGTCTTCGTTCTTGCTTGTTCTGAAGGGCACACCCGTGTGTGCAGAAATTCATTGCCGCCCACATACGGCCGCACGGTCGTAGTGGGTCGGGAGAGTCCCCCGAGGCGGGAGTGGCAGGCAATCGAATCCCCTGCCCCATTGTCGTTCGCGGAGTCGCTCGGCCAGGTGGTGCTCGATAGTGACCGCACCTTCTGGCTCGTGCTCTCCCGGCTTTGGTCTCGCCGTGCTGACGTGCTCGTCGTCATCAACACCGTGGTTCGCTGGCACCGGGCAGGCCAACCGCAGCCTGAGCTGCGCGGTCTGCAAAGTCCCTTCGGAGATACCCGCCGACACATCAGATTCCTTCGCTGCAGCGTCAAAGGTCCCAAATTTCTTGAGCGGTAGCTGGGGAAGTCGCAGCACGCCAAACTCCGCGTGAGGAGCGTCACTGACGGCAGAGTTTTTCGGCTCCAAGTCCTGCGCCGTATTGCTAGACTCTAATCAAGCCTAGCCGGCTGTCTGGCCCCCGATGAGGTGCGTCCCCATGCCGAGTATCACAGTTTCAAGTCGCATTTGTTGCACGACGAAGCGTGTCTTCCTTTTTCTCGGAGCGATGGCGGTGCTGACCGCACCGGCCTGTTCACCTGCCAGCGTTAGCAGCGCCGTCCCTCCGGGAGGAGGCGGAAATGGAGCCGGAGGAGGAGGCGGCGGTTCATATGGGGCGGGCGGTTCCGGACCAAGCATCATCAACACCCAGCCACCCGCGCCCCGCGACGCGGGGCCGCCGGTGACTGGCAAGTTGTGCGGCAACGGGGCGATCGACACCAGCCAGGGCGAGAACTGCGACGACGGAAACACCGCGAGCGGCGACGGCTGCAATAGTATATGCCAGACCGAGGCGAACTGGAACTGTCCCACCCCCGGACAGAAGTGCGAGAACCTTGCCAAATGCGGGAACGGCATCCTGACTTCCGACGAAACCTGTGACGACGGCAACACGGTCAGCGGCGACGGCTGCTCGGCCGACTGCAAGACCGTCGAACCTGGTTGGCAGTGTCGGGTCCCTGGCAAGCCTTGCAGTCCGGCCTGCGGCGACGGCGTGATCACCGCGGGCGAGAGCTGCGACGACGGGAACACGCTCAGCGGCGACGGCTGCTCGGCCACCTGCAAGCTGGAAATCGGCTACAAGTGCACCGGCGGCTCAGGACAAAAAAGCGTCTGTACCCCGACCGTCTGCGGCGACGGCAAGGTCGAAGGGGCCGAGGGCTGCGACGACGGCAACACCATGCCGTTCGATGGCTGTTCGGAGGATTGCCAGATCGAGCCCGACTGCAGCAATCCCCCGTGCACCTCAAAATGCGGCGACGGCATAGTGCTCAACGAGGCCTGTGACGACGGCAATCAGGCCAATGGTGATGGCTGCTCCAAGACCTGCCAGGTCGAGCCCGGCTGGACCTGCACCCAGCCGACCCTGGGCGACACGATGATGGTTCCGGTCATCTACCGCGACTTCAAGTTCCACAACCCCAGCGATTTCGAGGCCGGAGTCATCGGCCAGAGCGTCGCCACCACCGGCGAAGTCAACCCAGACCTCGATCAGGACGGAAAGCCGGTCTTCTCCGGTTTGACTACGGCTCACATCCTGAGCACGACCACCTTTGCTGAGTGGTATCGCACCACGGCGGGCGTGAACCATGCGACGGCCTCGAAGCTGGCCCTGTGGAAGAACGCGGACGGAAACTACGTGAACCGCTACGGGCCCAATGGCGAACAGTGGAATGTCACGACTCCAGCCAACTGGTGCGGTTCGGTCGGACAAGAACTCTTGGATGCCAACGGCAAGGCCATTCCTTGCAGTTTCCTATATCAGCAATCGCCAACGAATCCGACGGGCGGCCAGACCGACTGCCAGAAGTTGGAGGCGCAGGGCTACACTCAGCTGCCAGGCAGTTGCGCGGCCAACAGCGGCGGAACCTACACGGCCGAGTACATCGTGGCCAAGGTCGATGGCAACCCGCTCTTCTTCCCCATCGACAACGATCCGTTCTCTGCGGCCGAATTGGAGGCCGCGCAAGTCCCATCAGTCCCGTTGGGTCTGTACGACGCCAGCGGCACCTGGCCCTGGGATGTCGATGCCAAGGGCAACAAGGTCATGCACAACTTCAGTTTCACGGGCGAGTTCCGCTACTGGTTCAAGTACGATTCCACCAAGAGCTACACCCTGGATTTCGTGGGCGACGACGATGTCTGGGTTTTCATCAACAACAAGCTGGCTGTCGACCTGGGCGGCATTCACACCCCGGTGGAAGGCTCTGTCACGCTGAACGCCGCCACCGCCACCAAGCTCGGAATGCAGTCGGGCAACGTGTACCAGATCTCGGTTTTCCAAACCGAGCGCCAGACCACCTGCTCATCCTACAAGCTGACCCTCAGTGGGTTCAATGCGGCTCCCAGTGATTGCACGCCGAAGTGCGGGGATGGCGTGACTGTGGCCGACGAGGAATGCGACTGCGGCACGGGAACCGGGCCGTTTCCCGCGGGCTGCTCGGGCCCCAACGATGACAATACCTACGGCGGCTGCACGACCAAGTGCACCTGGGGAGGTTTCTGCGGCGACGGTATCGTGAACGGATTGGAGGAGTGCGACAACGGCCCGAAGAACGGCACTCAGTATGGCGCCAGCGGGTGCACCCTGGGGTGCACCAAGGCCCATACTTGCGGCGATGGCGTGGTGGACACCGCCCAGGGCGAGGAGTGTGACCTGGGCGCTGCCAACGGTGGCGAGCTGTGCACGGACAAGTGCAAGCTGGTGATTCAGCAACAGTAGCCGAGGAGAGCACGCACAGCCCCGATCAGCTTCGCGGGCACCCACACCGTGATCGCTGCGAAAGCCACCGCGACCGATGCTACCGCCGGCCGTGACTCCCCGCCCGCAACGGCGCTGCAGCGGCACGAACGGCCGCGACCGGAGGCCTGGACGCCCTTCTTGGCTCGGCCAGCCGCTGAGCCGGCACGGCTCGCCCGCTGGGTGGGACCGTGGCCCAAGCCCGGGCACGCAGCTGTGCCCGCGCTGGCGCCGCAGCCACGGGGACGCGTCCGGCGGGCTCTGGCATCGATCGATATGCCCTGCGCGACACTCCGGGCTCCTCGACTGCCGCGGCGGCTGCTCTCCGCGGTTCGCCCCTGCTGTCGTACACCGCCAGGGGCATGGCGTTCGCCGACTGCACGAGGATGGTCATGTCGCGCGATACATCAGTCGGGACATACGGCAGATCCCTGTCGGTCGGCATCCCGACGGAGTAGCCACTCTGTGGCATCGTCGGCGAGACTGCCGCCATCTCGCCTATGCGCACAACACGCACCGTCGACGACTGCTGCGGCTCGTCCGGGCTCTGCAGCTCGCCCCTGCTCGACGGCCAGAGCGCGTCGCCGTTCGGGCTCGCGGCCGGCACCGCGGCGGCAGGCGCTGGGGGCCGCGGTATCTCTTGCGGCGATAGGGGTGGGACGCCGACGTTCGCCTTGACCAGGTCCATCCCACGCTCGCGCAGCGGATCGATGAGGTTGAGCTGGGTCTGCCCGCGCGCCGTGGCCGTGCTCAGCAGTCGGCCGTCATCGCACTCGTGCAGCTTCAGGACCACGACATACGTCCCTTCGATGCGGGCGATCTCGCCGGACAGCACATAATCGGCGCCGATATTGCGGGCAGTCTCTACCTCGCAGTCTCCCTCGCTGCAATCAGGCTTGCCCATCTCCTTAAGCAGCGCGGCCATGTTTTCGCGAGTCATGACCAGTAGGTCGCGCCCCCTGGACGCGTCAAGCACGCCGCTGCGAACCGCATCAGAAAGTGTCATCCGCGCCTCGTCATCTATCGCGCGGCCCTGGAATTCCAGGACAGCGACCCGCCGCGCCGCCGGGCTTGCCGCGGCTGGCAGCCCGCAAACGAGGCTGAGCGCAAGCAGGAGCGGGCCAGGCCAACGGCGTGCAGTTCTTCTCCACATGACCGGGAAGGGAAGCAAGCCGCGTGCCCTGCGCATGGCCCAGCACAGGGCAGTAGACACGACCATGATTTCGCACCCTTGACCGATCGGCAACTGGATCGGCCGGAGGCGCCTGTCGGATCTCTGTACGCCACGCCCCGGTTCTGCCGGACGATGCACCGTCGGAGCATAAGCGATTCGAGCATGGTTTTTCTGCGTCGGGGAACCCTCCCAACGCTGAAGAAGTCAGTCGGGCAGGACGATGGCGTGGACCGGCCTTCGAATGATACCCACGTCCCCATTCGGAAGCAGGCTTGGTCACTTCCTCGGCGGCACAGATCTGCAGATCTAGTGACGGATGGGTGGCGACGCATCGAGACGAATCGTTGTCACCCAACGAAACCGATGAGGACATTGCCTCTGACGATCTCGTCCCGCGCCGACAGTTCCAAGACCAGCGGCGGACTCACGCGGGCCTCGCACGGCACCAGCAGGGCATTGCTCCTGATGCTGGTGTACTCTTTCATCGTACCGACTCACATCCTTGAGCCAGGAGATCTCGCATGAAACTCAAAGCACCGTTGGTAATCGCATTGGTCATCGTTTCGCTGCAGGCCTATTCGCTCGCGCGCGAAGAAGGTCGTGGCGAGGCACGGCCCAATCTGCCGCCGCGCCCGGCACCGGGGCGATTCCAGGCCCACCCTCCGGGCGCGCATCCGCATGGACCCATCGTGCGCCCCCACCCGGTTCGCGTGATGAGCCCCACGGTCGTCAAGTATGGTGGTCACCAGTGGCGCCACTGGGCGCATCCGGAATTCTCGCGTCCTGCCTACTATTGGAACTGGGCCATCATTCAAAGTGTGACTTGCATCGCTGAAGACTCCTACGGCGATCAGTATCCCGTGACCGAGGCCACGTTTTCGGGATTCGGCTTGGTCAACATGACCACGGTAGAGGATGATGCGCTCGACCGATGTGCCGAGGAGTCAGGCGGAGACCTGAGCTGCTATCTCGCGACCTGCTCTTACTTCTGAACACCGGTTGGGTTGGCAGACAGGTGAGGTCGATGTTGTGGCGGCCTCTTCTACGCGCCTGCTCTCTGGATATCGATGCGACGCGATTTCAAGATGTCGAGATCCGCAGGGGCATTGCTGAATCGGTCGCTCCTGCGCGTGGCCAAACAGGGCGCGAGCGTGTTGGCCTGGATCGCCTGCGCGGCCACACGTCCGCCCTGCGGCCAGGCCGAGGCTCTGCCCGTCCCGATACCCGGCCGGGACGCAAGCGTGGCAGAGGGCGACTCCACCCGGATCGCGCGCGAGGCGATGGTGCGGGAGCAGATCGCAGCGCGCGGGGTGAGGAACGCAGCTGTGCTCGCAGCCATGCGCAGGGTGCCGCGACACGAATTCATGCCCGAGAACGTGCGCCCCCTTGCCTACCACGATCGGCCGGTGCCCATCGGCCTGGGCCAAACCATCAGCCAACCCTACATCGTGGCCCTCATGACCGAGCTGGCAGCGGTGGGGCGCGGTAGCCGCGTGCTTGAGATCGGCACCGGCTCAGGCTACCAGGCTGCAGTTCTCGCCGAGCTGGGCGCCGATGTGTACTCCATTGAGATCCTGGCTCCACTGAGAGAACGCGCGGTCGAGATCCTGGCGCGACTCGGGTACGGGCAGGTGAAGACCCGCGTGGGTGATGGTTATCTGGGCTGGCCCGAGGCCGCTCCCTTCGACGCCATCATCGTCACCGCCGCACCTGCCCGCGTGCCGGACCCACTCAAGCAACAGCTCAAGGTCGGCGGTCGACTGGTCCTGCCCGTTGGCAAGGTCGACCAGGAGCTGGAGGTGATCACGCGGACCGCGGTGGGCTTTTCCGAACGAAACGTGATCCCCGTGCGCTTCGTGCCCATGACCGGCAAGGCAAGAGCTGAGAGTCGGTAGCGTGCGCAAACGTCCCAGGGTGGCTATTTCCGAATCGCCATCTGCCTCCGCTGTCCTCCAACCAACGGTCAGATTTGGTCCGGCAACTACTGGGACCACGATGGCTCCTCGGTCAGCTGTCCCTGAATTAGCTACTCTTGCACACCTCGCTGAACGCATGTACAGTTATGGCATATTTGGAAACGTGGCTGGACGCAGCCCGCAAGCCAGACAAGGACCACGGCACCGTGTCGTGCAACATGATCAAGTCGGCACAGGACCAGATTGCCAGCTATGTGCGATTTTCCGGTGAGTAGTACAGGCCCGCTTTCATGAAAACCGGCACGGCCGACTTGCCCCTTCATCACGGTCACGTGCCGTCGTGGTTGGCGGGCCGCATGGCGCGGCTGGGCCGCGTGGTGGTGGAGGCGTTGGTGCTGGAGTACGGCCGCGATGAGGTCCTTCGGCGGCTGGCCAACCCATTCTGGTTTCAGGCGCTCGGTTGCGTAATGGGGATGGACTGGCATTCCTCGGGCATCACGACCAGCGTGCTGGGTGCGCTCAAACGGGGATTGGCCCCGGTACAATGGGAGCTGGGTCTGCATGTCTGCGGGGGACGCGGTCGCCACTCGCGCCACACACCGGCGGAACTGCTCGCGCTTGGCGAGCGCGTGTCGGTCGACGCGCCGGCCCTGGTGCGAGCCAGCCGCTTGGTCGCGAAAGTGGACAGCGCAGCGGTGCAAGACGGGTTTGCTCTGTACCTGCACGGGTTCGTGGTGACCGACGACGGCAAGTGGACCGTGGTTCAACAGGGGATGAACCCGGATCGACGCCAGGCGCGGCGCTACCACTGGCTGTGGGAACGGGCGGGGTCATTTGTCGACGCGCCCCACACTGCGATCGAGGGCATTCCGCAAGGGAGCATCGTGAACTTCACTGATCGCCAGGCCGCAGCCGCGCGGGCCGCGACGGTGGCGCTGGCCAACGGCTCCCCCGAGGCCGTGGTGACCGAAGTGGAGCGCGCAGAAAGGCTCGTGCTGCCGGATCATCACGACGTGCGCGAAAAGGATGTGGACCTGCGCCGATTGGCCGCTGCCTTGACTGTGGCGGCCGAACGCGGGCCGGCAGATTTTCCAGAGCTGTTGCTGACGCCGGGCATCGGCGGTCGCACGCTCTTCGCCTTATCCCTGGTGGCCGAGGTGGTGTACGGGGCACCTAGCCGATTCTCCGATCCGGCGCGCTTTTCCTTTGCCCATGGTGGCAAGGACGGACACCCATTCCCGGTTCCGCTAACCATCTACGATGAGACGCTGGCGGTGCTTCGGCGCGCTGTGGACCAAGCCAGGTTGGGGCAGGACGAAAAACTGGCGGCGTTGCGCCGACTGGACGACCAGTGCCGCACGCTTGAGGCTGCGGCGGCCGGGCGTCCCCAGCGTGTGCCATCGCTGTCGCTCCCTGCAATTGTCGACGACCAGCGCAGGCGTGCCCCGGCCTGGGACGGACGAACCTGCTTCGACTCTGTCGCGCGACGGCCACGCCAACTGCGCCTCCCCTTTGGCTAGCGCCTCCAGTCGCCGGCCAGGGTCAGAAAGCCCTCGTTGTTTGCGGCAAGGGCCTCGGCCGCCAGCGCGCGGAAGGGGTGAAGGCCGGCGAAAAGCCGCAGGTGACGGTGATGGTTATGCTGGGTCAGACGATGCGAATGATCACCTTGCCGACGGTGCCGCCGGCTTCGAGGGCTGCGTAGGCTTGGGCGGCTTCTGCCAGCGGGAAGATCTTGTCGATCACCGGCTTGACGGATCCTTCAGCAAGCAGGCGCTCCAATTCGGCGTAGTCCTCGGGATGGTCGCGCAGGTTGCCAGGCACGATGCGGTGCCGGCCGCCGACGACCTTCTGCCAAACGGCCCGTGCGATGAGAGGGAGAGCCGGGAGCGTCGTCACCAGTATCCCGTCGTCTGCGAACACGCGCGCAACATCTGGATATTTCAGGTGGCCGAAAGCGTCGAAGACGACATCGTAGCGCACACTTCCGGCCGTGAAATCCTCCTTGCGATAATCGATGACCACATCAGCGCCGAGGGAACGGGCTCGCCCGGCGTTGCGTTCGCTGCATACCGCGGTCACAGTCGCGCCGCGCGCTTTCGCGATCTGCACGGCGAAATGTCCCACACCCCCCGTGCCGTCGTTGATGAGCACTGCTTTGCCGTGCAGCTCGCCGCATTTGCGAAGTCCGTTGAGCGCCGTAAGCCCGGCGATCGGCAGTGCCGCAGCTTGCTCGAACGACATGCTGTCGGGCATGAGTCGCAGGCGTTTGCGCGCCACCGCCAATCGCTCGGCGTGCGCACCCGGCTTACGCATCATCACAGGTGTGATTCCGTAGACACGAGCGCCTACCGACGGCTCCGTCACGCCAGTGCCGAGTCGTTCGACCACGCCCGCAAAGTCCGAGCCAAGGGTCTTGGGGAAGGTGCGGCCCGTGATGAGCTTCAACTCACCGGCGCGCACCTTCCAATCGACTGGGTTGACCGAGGCCGCCTTGATAGCAACCACCACCTGGCCCCGCTCGGGATCTGGCTCAGGAAGTTCACCTATCTGCATCACCTCAGGACCGCCGTAGGCTTTGATTTGCAGGGCCTTCATTTCATGAGCTCCCGGTCGGCACGACCGGCCGACCTCCATCGTGTTTGACTTTGATGCCAGCAGCCCCAGCAACCTTCCAGCCCGAAGACGGCCACACTTGCAGTAACGGCTGGTCGGAAAGGAGAAATGCGCGCTGCGAGTTCACAGCGGCTCGCGTAGTGCTTCAATGGGGCCGTCGCCTGGTGGGGACGGAGATGGCCACGAGGGAAAGCAACTCCTTGAGCGTGGGCAGGCGAAAGTCAGAGCCCGCGGACGAACAATAGGTCTGCGCGGCCGCCCGCGTCATGGTCGTGGTGCTCGCCTGCCGTTGCCACACGAGGTTCGTCAGCGTGTCGCCGACCAGCCCGCCGGAGAGCACCACGAACCAATTGGTCGGATAGCACCGTGAACCACGGACGCAGCGTGCCCTGTAGAAGTTGCCGACGCCGCCGACGCCGAAGCCGCCGACCGATAAGCCGCTGTCGAAGGTGACGGTACACGCGCGGCCATGAATACGGCGAGGACGTTCAGAAATACTCTGCCGGCGTGTTTGGGAACGCTGTCTGGTCGATGGAGGGATTCGTCACGGCCAGGTCCACGATGGTGATCAGCTCCATCCGCGCGGGCAAGCGCCAGCCCGAGACGTCCCCCAAGGTGAGCGACGCGCAGTAGGCTCAGTCGGCTGCCCTTTGGGCTGCCTTGGTTACACTTTGGGACCTCCTGGCTTCGCTCATGCGGCTGCCAGGGCACGCCGACCGCGAGAATCAGCTCGCCCCCATCCAATCACCCGTCCCGTGGCTCGCTCACGCAGCCGCATGAGCGAAGCCATTCACACCACTAAAACCACGGGCTGCTAGGCCCCTATACCCGGAGGCACCAGCCGCCAAACGCTACGGATTCCACTTGTAGTGGTACCAGAACGCGCAGGCCCCCGCGTAGCTACCGCCGAGTCCGATATTCGTGTCGAAATCGGCCTGGCCGGTTTGGCAGGTTCCCACGGCCTGTTCACTTGTCGCATACCCGGCCGGATTGCTGTCGCTCACAGTGGGCCCGATCGAGGCTGGATTGTTCGGCCAGAAATATGCACCCGTGGCGATCTCCCCTCCCGCCGTGCAGATGCCGTCGTTCTTCACCACGGTCGCGGTCCCCGAAATGGGCCACACATCCCCCGGGTGAATTTCGGCCGGTGGATTGGTCCATTCCCACCGAGCCT